>ENA-OQCN01000912-OQCN01000912.1-human-gut-metagenome-genome-assembly--contig:-NODE-912-length-15521-cov-3.632454_pt1 | contig 15521 bp, 16 predicted proteins | sample MGYA00242497_ERZ504576 | MGnify/ENA primary metagenome ERZ504576 (study PRJEB26092, sample SAMD00036296) | human gut metagenome | host: Homo sapiens | study: EMG produced TPA metagenomics assembly of... | reverse complement strand
ATATAGTCCAGATAAAGGCAACACAAACAATCTGTTTGTTACTGTTCACTCCGTTCACAGTAACGTAGCCAAAATTCATTCCAGATTGCCTGCGGCAATGGAATTTTTGGCTTGTATGTCTCGGGATTTTGGCATATTCATGCCAAACACCTCGCGGGATAGTGGTGTGTGAACAGTAACATCTGTTTCACATATAAATAAACTTATGGAGGAATTTATTATGAAGCGTGATTTAAAGAAAATCATCAGCCAGATGACTCTGGAAGAAAAAGCAGGCATGTGCTCAGGGCTTGATTTCTGGCATCTGAAAAGCGTGGAAAGACTTGGAATCCCGGAGGTAATGGTAAGCGACGGTCCTCACGGGCTTCGTAAACAGGATGACAAGGGAGATCATCTTGGAATGAACGACAGTATCAAAGCAGTCTGCTTCCCTCCTGCTGCTTTAAGTGCCTGCTCTTTTGACCGTGAATTAATGGAATCCATGGGCGAGACTATTGGCAGAGAAGCTCAGGCAAATGACGTATCTGTTGTTTTAGGACCGGCTGTCAATATTAAACGTTCTCCGCTCTGCGGAAGAAACTTCGAATACTATTCAGAAGATCCATACCTTGCAGGTGAAATTGCTGCTGCATTTATCAATGGTGTACAGTCCCAGCATGTAGGAACTTCCATCAAGCATTTTGCAGCTAACAATCAGGAATATCACCGTATGAGTAATTCTTCTGAAGCAGATGAAAGAACACTCCGTGAAATTTATTTCCCTGCATTTGAAACTGCAGTAAAAAAGGCTCAGCCATATACATTTATGTGCTCCTACAATCAGATCAACGGTACTTTTGCTTCCGAGAATAAATGGCTTCTTACCGATGTTCTCCGCAATGACTGGGGCTTTGAAGGATATGTTATGTCTGACTGGGGTGCTGTCAATGACCGTGTGAAGGGTCTGGAGCCGGCCTGGATCTGGAAATGCCAGGTTCCAACGGAACAAACGATGCTCTGATCATGGAAGCCGTAAAAAATGGCACTCTGAAGGAAGAAGTTCTGGATCAGGCTGTAGAACGTATCCTGAATATTATTTACAAATATGCGGACCACCGTGCACCGCAGGAATTTACCATGGAAAAAGACCATGAAGAGGCACGCCGTATTGCGGAAGAATCTATGGTCCTTCTGAAAAACGCAGACCAGATTCTGCCTCTGAAGACCTCTGAGAAAGTAGCTTTTGTAGGTGGTTTTGCCAAAAAACCTCGTTTCCAGGGCGGCGGAAGCTCTCATATTAACTGCTTTAAAATTACCAATGCACTGGAAGCTGTTCCTGCTGATGCACAGGTTATTTACGCAGAAGGATTTCCTGCTGATAAAGATTTATACGATGAAAAACTGGCTTCTGAAGCACTTCAGGCTGCAAAAGCTGCTGATAAGGTTGTGATCTTCGCCGGACTTCCGGATAGTTTTGAGTCTGAAGGATATGACCGTTCTCATATGAGACTGCCAGAATGCCAGAACCGTCTTATTGCTGAGATCCTTGAAGTTCAGCCAAATACTGTGATCGTTCTTCACAATGGTTCTCCTGTGGAAATGCCATGGATCAATAATGTGAAAGGTATTCTGGAAGCTTACCTTGGCGGACAGGCAGGCGGAGCTGCTGTTGCAAATATCCTCTATGGTATTGTAAATCCAAGCGGTAAACTGGCCGAGACAATCCCGGTGAAACTGGCTGACAATCCATCCTACCTGAACTTCGGTGGCGGCGATAAAGTGGAATACCGTGAAGGTGTATTTGTAGGATATCGTTATTATGACACCAAACAGATGGAAGTTGCCTATCCATTCGGATACGGACTCTCCTATACTACTTTTACATACAGCAATCTGCAGATTTCCAACACAAATCCAACAGAAAAAGATACTGTCACTGTTTCTGTAGATGTAACAAATACAGGAAACGTTGCAGGAAAAGAAGCTGTCCAGCTCTATGTGAAAGACATGACAGCATCCACGATCCGTCCGGAAAAAGAACTGAAAGGTTTTGAAAAAGTCCAGCTTGCTCCCGGCGAAACCAAAACAGTTACTATGAAACTGGATAAGCGTAGCTTTGCATGGTACAACACCCAATTACAGAACTGGTATGCTGCAAGCGGCAAATATGAGATTCTGATTGGTGCGTCCTCCAGAGATATCCGTCTCTCTGAAACCATTGAACTCTCCAGCAGCCAGGTAATTCCCATGCATATTCATATGAACACAACACTGGGTGAGCTTTTCAATAATCCCAACACAAAAGAAGCAGCAAAAGAACTGACTTCCAGATATCTGGCTGCAATGAACGGCGGTTCAGACACAGCTTCCCAATCTGCTGCTGAAGCTATCACTGAAGAAATGGTAGCAGCAATGACAGATTCCATGCCACTTCGTTCTCTGTGCAGCTTTGGCGGATTCTCACGGACTGAGATCCAGGAGATGATTGACAAACTGCAGGCAATCTATAGCAATCCTCTGAAATAATGCATCTTAATCCAGCCCATCAGAGTGTGAAATCCTGCGTCAGATATCTTTGCCGTGCGTCAGCACGCCTGCAGATATCTTCCTTGTCTTTCTCACTCTGCTGAACTGTCTTAAATGCATTATTTACGAGGATTGCTATAGCCGATTTTTCTCAATAACCTTATGCAGATAGCTTATACTAACTGATAATTTTTGTCAAGTAGCAGGTATGTCTCAATTTTTTTATAACCGAAAGCACAAAAAACTCAGATGAATTTATGTTATCATCTGAGTTTCTCAATGTCTTAACCTGACAGGTCATTAAACCTGTCTGTGATTACTTCATTACTTATTATTCTGATCATTCTCAAGTAACTGATTTATGTGATTGCCATGAGATTTGAAAATTGTTCTTATCTTTTATATGTCAGATCCACACAGAACCTGTAATATCACCGTTAATTACATAATATGCTTTGTTCTCTTCAGGTTTGATATAAATCTTAATATCTTTGAGATCTTTCTCCTTTTTACCCAGTTCGTCTGTCCAGATTCTTCTGACATTACTTAAAATATTTTTTGTATATACTTCTCTGCCCATGAACTGAATATATACTTCTGCTGTTGCTTCTTTCTTAGTGGTTCTTCTTATTGTCTTCTTCTCGGCAGCTGTCTCTTCAGCCGGTTTCTCAGCTGTCTTAGCAGGAGCCTTCTTTGTAGTTCTTTTCGTTGTTTTTGTTGGTTTTGCAGCAGTCTTTGTTGTTTTAGCTGTCTCTTTTTTCTCGGCTTCTTTCTCTGTTTCTGCCGGTTTCTTTTCTACAGTGTCTGCTGCTTTAGCTGTTTCTTTCTTCTCGGTTTCTTTCTCTGCTTCTGCTGATTTCTTTTCTGCAGTCTTTCTTGTTCTTCTTGCTGCCGGTTTCTTTGCTGTTGTTTCTTTCTTTACAGTCTCTGTTTCAGCAGTTTCTTTCTTGTTTGCTTCTTTATTTACAGCTACTTCTTCAGCAGTTGTCTTTGCAGGAGCCTCTTTAACTTCGGTTGTCTTCGCAGTGGATGTGTTGAGATCTGCTGTAGTTGCTTTTGTTGCCATATGATTAGCCTCCTTACAAGGTATAAGTATTCGTAACTGCTCAGTTTTGTACAGTTACAGGTATTCTTATGTTACCGAAAATATGATAAACAGTAACATTCTTTTATGAAAATAGAATACTACGAATCTTCTGCTTTTGCAATGTTTTTCTGTTTTTATAATTTAGGCATCTTATGAACATTATTATTTTTTACTCTGTATCCGTCATTTTCTATAGTCCTAGATTCTGCAGATCTTCCTTCATATATGCCGAAAGTCTCCTCTGAAGTTCCTCATTCTGCGGAAGGCTTAAATCCGCATCAAGGGACAGAATCTCCGAAGCCGTTTCACTGGCAGCTTTCAGGATATCCGCATCCTGATAGATGTCCCCCAGTTTAAATTCCAGCAGACCACTCTGGCGGATTCCAAAAAGATCACCAGGACCGCGAAGCTTCAGATCCTCTCCTGCAATATAAAATCCATCATTGGATTTGTTCAGAATCTGCAGACGTTTAGAAATTTCCTTTGCACCATTTCCCTGCATAAAAATGCAATATGACTGATATTCCCCTCTACCGACACGCCCGCGAAGCTGATGAAGCTGTGCCAGCGAAACGCTCGGCATTCTCCACCATCATCACTGTAGCATTAGGCACATTCACCCCTACCTCAACTACAGTAGTAGATACCAGGATCTGAATTTCCCCTGCGGCAAAAGCCTCCATGATCACATTCTTCTCTTTCGCTTTCATCTTTCCATGAAGAGAAGCAATCTTTATATCCGGCGAAAAAACATTGCGAAGCTTCAGGGTATAATCCAGCACATTTTCCCCATCCATCCCTTCGCTCTCCTCCACCATTGGACAGATCACATAAACCTGCCGTCCCTGACGGATCTGCTTCTCCATAAAGGAATAAGCCTTCGGCCTGTAAGAAGTATCCACCACACAATTTTTAATGGGAAGTCTCTGCGCAGGAAGTTCATCAATTACTGAAATATCCAGATCCCCGTATATAATGATCGCCAGCGTCCTTGGAATCGGTGTAGCACTCATCACCAGCACATTAGGCGGGTTTCCCATAGTAGTCAGTGCTTCCCTCTGTTTCACACCAAAACGATGCTGCTCATCCGTGATCACAAGACCCAGATCACAGTACACAACCTTCTCCTGGATCAGCGCATGCGTTCCTATCACCAGGTTAGCCTCTTTTGACGCGATCAGCGCATATTTTTCCCTTTTCTCCTTTGCGGTATCTGATCCTGTCAGCAAAACCGGATGCCCAAAATCAATATTCTGTTCCTGCAGCAATTTCTCCATTGCCTGAAAATGCTGCCTTGCAAGAACCTCCGTAGGTGCCATAAGCACTGCCTGATATCCATTCTCCACAGTCATGATCATTGCAAGAAACGCAAGGATCGTCTTACCACTTCCTACATCTCCCTGAACCAGTCTGGACATCAGGCCTGGCCGCTTAAATCCCTCTCAATCTCATGCCACACATTCAACTGCGCCTTTGTCAGATCATAGGGCAGACTTTCAATAATCTGCTCTGTCGTCCACACCGGATGCATGGGAAACGCATTCGGTGCTTCCTCCGTCTTCTCTTTCAAAGACTGCACAGCAAGAATAAAAAGAAGAAACTCGTCAAACACCAACCTTCTCCTTGCAGCTAACAGCTCCTGCATATTTTGGGGAAAATGAATCGCAGGAATCGCAAAATTCCTGTCTGCCAGGTGATACCTCTCCTTATACTCATCTGCCAGATACTCTGCCTGAAGCTTCTGCTCATCAAGCACCTGATGGATCAGCTTCACAATCGTTTTATTAGAAAGCCCCGCAGTCAGTCCATAAATCGGCTGAAGACTGTGCAGAATCTCCTCATAAGCCGCAGGCGTAAAAATCTCAGGGTGCTCCATCTGCAGCTTCCCCTGCTTCCTAACGACACGCCCCCGCAGAACAAACCTGCTGCCTTTCCTGACTGCAGAGCGCAGATACGGTGCATTAAACCACGTAACAGAAATTTTCCCCGTAAGATCTGCCACAGTGGTCGTGATCACCTGAAGATTCCGCACCTGATTCACATACACACCCGTTATAACCGCCACAGAAATCGCCACAACAGCTCCCTCTTCCAGAGACCGGATCTCAACAGGCTCCTCATACGCATCATAATTACGTGGATAATAACTCAGAAGAGATTCCATATCCGTAACTCCTATTTTCGCAAATAACTTTTCCGTTTTCTCCCCACGCCCTTCAAAGTACGCAAAGATGTTGACATATACCACCGATTCCTTTCTACTACAATATAATTATGAATATCCCTTACAGCCAGTAAAAATTATCTATCTTATCCCTGCAAAAAATAACCAAATCAAGCAACCCTCATTCTTCAATCACAATAATCTGCCGACAATAAACTTCCACTATCCAAATCTCAGGCAGAAAAATATTTGTGTCAGGATGCATTCGCAGGTATCTTAGAGATTCTTAGGCGATATCTGCGTTATGAGCGGCTGCATCACTGTCTGAGCGAAGTTTGCAACGGAGCGAGTTTGACAAGACGTCTCATGCTTTTAGCAGATTTTTTTCACCTTAGAATCTCTTAGATGCCGAAACCGCATCCTGACACAAATATTTTCCTGCCGTCCCCTTTTATAACACGAAAACGGATATACCACCCTCAACAATGGCCTATACCCGTTTTCATCACATGAACTATTCGTTTATCTCTCTCAAAAACTCTATTATCCTACTCTACAGAAATAACATAATAATAAATCGCTGTCCACCCGCATTCAGTTCCACATCACAATCCGGATAAGCCTCCTCCAGAGCCGTTGCCAGCTCCTCAGCTTCAGCCTCCTCAGTATCAGCACCATAATAAATACTGATCACCTCAGACTCATCATCCACCATCTGGCAACTGTCTCCTTGGCAACTTCCATGCGGTCCTTGCCAACAGCCAGGATTCCATGATCACCGATACCCATCATATCACCCTCATGGATCTCCTTATCATCAATCCTTGTATCACGCACAGCATACGTGATCTGTCCGGTCTTCACATGTTCGATTGCCTGAAGCATAGCCTCAATATTCTCCGCACTGTTCTTCTCGGGCACATAACTGATCATGGCAGTAATTCCCTGCGGAATGGTCTTAGTCGGCACAACCACGATCTCTTTATCCTCAGTAAGATCCCTTGCCTGGTTTGCAGCAAGAACAATATTCTTATTGTTCGGGAAAATATAAATAGTCTTTGCATTTACTTTTGCAATGGCATTGAGCATATCCTCTGTACTCGGGTTCATTGTCTGACCGCCCTCGATCAGGTAATCCACACCCAGTTCCTTAAAGATCTCTGTCATTCCCTTTCCCACAGATACGGAAATAAAGCCTACTTCCTTCGGCGGCTGTGCTGCTTCTTCTTTTTCTTCCTGTTCTGCCTGTTCTTTCGCCATTTTCTCGGCATCCTTTATAAGCTTCTCCTGATGCTCCTCACGCATATTGTCGATCTTCATACGTGAAAGTGCACCAAAGGTAAGGGCTTTCTCAATAGCCTGTCCGGGATGATTGGTATGAACATGAACCTTCACGATCTCGTCATCTGCAACAAGCACAATAGAATCACCAAGGGACATCAGGAATTTCTTAAATTCATGCTCTGTCTCCTCGGACATCGGCTGGTTCAGAAGAATAATAAACTCTGTACAATAACCAAATTTAATATCAGCCTCTGTCTGTGCATCGATCTTAGTCACAGCAGGACCTTTTGCCTTGTCAAACTGTGTATAATCAATCTCTTTGCCAAGGAAACCATCATATGCACCATGGTATACTTCCAGAAGTCCCTGTCCACCGGAATCCACTACTCCTGCTTCTTTCAGAACCGGCAGCATCTCCGGTGTCTTTGCCAGAGTTTCCTCCGCATGAGCGATCACGCTCTGGAAAAATGTATCCAGATCCTCTGCTGTCTCCGCAAGCTCTACAGCCTTGGCAGCAGCCTCTCTTGCAACAGTAAGGATTGTTCCTTCCTTCGGTTTCATGACTGCCTTATATGCAGTCTCCACACCTTTTTCCATGGCTGCCGCGATATCAATGGCATCCAGTTCCTTACTGTTCTTAACACTTCTGGTAAAACCACGCAGAAGCTGAGAAAGAATAACACCTGAGTTACCTCTTGCACCGCGCAGAGAACCGGAAGAAATCGCCTTGGCCAGTGACTCCATGTCAGGCTCTCCCAGAAAACCTACTTCTGCTGCTGCTGCCATGATCGTCATTGTCATATTGGTTCCTGTATCTCCATCCGGTACCGGAAATACGTTCAGTTCGTTGATCCATTCTTTTTTAGCTTCCAGATTCTTGGCTCCTGCAAGAAACATCCTGGAAAGTATTCTGGCATCTATGGTTTTGTTATTCACCACAAGTTCCTCCTCTATCCTAATCAATTGCGCGTACACCTTCTACATAAATATCGATCTTATCAATCTCCATTCCTGTAAAGGCCTCGACTTTATATTTGACATTGCTGACAAGGTTGTCTGCAATTGTACTTATATTCACGCCATATGCCACAATAACATGGAAATTCAGGCGGATTTTATTGTCCTCTGTAATTCTGACGCTGATGCCATGTTTCAGGCTGTTCTTTCCAAGAAGCTTTACCAGTCCGTCCTTCATACTGACTGCAGCCATGCCTACGATACCAAAACATTCTACAGCAACGCTTCCTGCGTAGGTTGCGATTACATCTGTGTCAATTATGATCTGACCTAATCCGGAATCTATACGTCCATTCATATGGTTACCTCCAATGCTCATTATTGTATGTAAGTGTATTATAACCTCTTTTCACAGAAAAAGAAATATAATTTTTGAGTTTTTTCCTTTTTTTGCTTGCAAAAGCACAATTCATCTGTTACAATGTAATCTGTTGAACACAAGGTTACTGTTCAGACGCTATGCACACAGCACGACAGTAACAATAAAGCGTCAAGGAGGTGCTATCATGGCTAAATGTGCAATCTGTGAGAAAGCTGCTCATTTCGGAAATAATGTAAGTCATTCACATAGAAGATCCAATAAAATGTGGAAATCTAACGTAAAATCCGTTAAAATCAAGACTGCTGAGGGTGGAGCTAGAAAGACATATGTATGTACTTCTTGCTTAAGATCCGGTAAAGTAGAAAGAGCATAATAACACCATTACCCCTGTTGTAACAGGGGTATTTTTTTTGCAAAAAAGACTGTCCCTCTGTTCAGATATTCTTTACCGAATATTCTGCCTGAGCTGACAGTCTTTTTTTATTTCATATGTCAAACGGGATATTCGCAATCTTCTGTAAAGTTAATGACAGAAAAGATGATATCCCAACAACAGGAAAACTCCGGCCGAAACCACCAGAACCACATTTTCTGCGATCAGCATCCCGATTATCATCCCAATCCCTATGAAAAACAGCATAAAGCCGAACAGCTTTTCCAATTCTTCTGCACCTTTTTCATCGGTTTGCTATAGTCTATGCAAAAATTATTTTTCTGATTCGCCGACAGATTCTTCGTCACCTTTTCCGGAGGTAAAACGGTCTACAAAATCCGGAACCATATCAAGGATTTTGGTGAGACCATCCTGATTTTTCACATTGACCAGCTTAGTTGTTCCATTCTGGATCACAAGCACTGCACAGGGAGTCATCTTTCCTGCCATTCCGCCGCCACCGTTATCCTTCTTCTCTCCTGAAAAAGCACCGGCACCTACACCGAAAGATACATCCATCAGAGGAAGAATGATCGTATCGCCTACATGGATTGCCTCTCCTACCACTGTTTTCGCAGAAATAAAACTGTCCATTCCCTTGAATAATGAATTTACGGTTTCTTTAAAATTGTTTTCATTTGCCATGGTCATGCCCTCCTGGTTTTCCAACGTTTTATAACGTATTTTATATTTTTATTGAAATAAATACTCACTGCTGCCCGCACAGGAACAAATCCGTAGATCCTGCCTTTTGCCCTGATGTTTCCATACAGATAATTCTCACTGTCAAAACGGGGATTAATCTGTATACAGTTTTTGTGAAATGGAATTGTCATCCCAAGTACAGCAAGTGCCGCACCTGTCAGCGCCGGATCTTCAAAAGAAAAAGTAACCTGCCCTTCTATCCTTGTAGGAAAAATATGCTTAAGCAAAAATTTTCCATGTTTCCATACAAGTTTTCTGGCAGCTGTTACTCTGGGATGTTCTATAAACGCCTTCCACCAGGACACATTCTTCTTAATCTTCCCGAATGTCCTGCGGATATTTTGCAGTTTTGTACGAATCGACTGAAATATATTTCGGATCCGGTCATAGATCCTTTTTATAAAAAACTGCCTCTTCTTTAGACTATTCCGATCTGTATCATCTGCATTCAGTTCCTGCTGTCCGGATATCTGACTGTTTCTGATCCTCTCTGTATCAGCAGATGTACCTGAAGCTGAATTTCTGTCTGTTTTCAGATCCTCAGTCTCCATATTCTCTGATTTCGGGTGATCAACCACTGATTTTTTATGCTCTTCTTCCCTGTTTCCGTCTGTGCCGGATACAGATACCTTTTCTGCGCCGGATTTCTCCGGATTTTTCCCGGATTTCTTTGTTACAGTCCTCTTCTCCTGCCGTTTTTTCAACAACTTGTCTACGGGAATTCCAAACAGATGAAAGGATATCTCCATCTGCTGATCTTTCCATTCCGCTCTCAGCGAAATCCCATGAAACAGCCAGCTTACGATACCCTCTCCCTCTGTCTGTTTCCAGCCACCTTCTGCCTTGACAGCTGATGCCTTATATCTTACAGGACAGAACAGTACAAGAAGAACTGCCAGTAAAAGAAGGCCCAGCAGAATTCCCAGGATGATCAGTATAAATTTAAGGATCAGCCATAAAATATGTAACATATTCTCACCTGTTTTCTATATATTCAGCTGTTGCGAAGGTTCCCGTTTCCCTGTACATTTCATCGATCAGACTTCGCACCATCTCCAGGGCTTCCTCTTTGCCCTTCGCCATTCCTATGATCTTCGGACAGATTCCATAAAAGCTCTTCTGTATCAGCATTGCTGCAGGAATAATATCCATCAGATTCACAGGATTCTCTGACAGAGTAAGGAGATAAATGCCCAGAACCGGTTTTCCGCTGTTCAGTTTCTTTTTTATCTTCTCAGGATCCTTTACAGATTCCCCTGCAAGAAAATTCTCCTGCCATTTCAGCATCTTACACCCTCTCCCGTTTCTATAACACTTCAGTTACAGTATTTCCATTTTCTCCAAAATTTAAACCGGGCTGCGTTGCAAAAAAAACACAGCCCTGTTCTCTCGTTAATAATACTTATGCTGTTTTCCCCAGAGTCCATTGCTTCTCATCTCCAAATATTCCTGATAAGCACGCTCTACGATCTGCTTCTCGTTTGAAAACCTCAGCAGATGATAGATCTCATGAAATTTATAATATCCGGAATCTACAAAAAACTCCTCTCTCTGGGGCTTACTATGATAATTATCCGCAGTCATAAGATACCAGTGTACCTCTTTGGAAACCACGTCCTCCGGAACGGTAAAGTTATATTGGCTCTTTCCGATGTATTTCACAATGGTCGCACGCACTCCAGCCTCTTCCATCACTTCCCGCAATGCTGTCTGTTCATGCGTTTCGCCTGGTTCCACTGTTCCTTTCGGCAATACCCAGCCCTCATAACGGTTCCTGTAAGATTTATACAAAGTAAGAATCTTACCCCGATGAATTACCACACCGCCACAGCTCGTTGCTTCTATCATAATGCAATCCCTCCTGTTTTGCGTGGTATTATAAACTGAGTATAGTATATCTCTTTTTTTCCAAACCCGCAAGCTATAAATATCATTTCATAACATATTACCGATTAATTAGTTACTGTTCACTCCGTTCACAGTAACGTAGCCAAAATTCATTCCATATTGCAGGCAATCTGGAATTTATTATGCTTATCATAATAATACGCATCAAATATCTGCTCTGCGATGGGCACTGCTGCTTCACTTCCGGTACCGCCATTCTCAACAATGATCGCAACTACCAGATCCGGATCATCCACGTTGGAATAACCGATAAACCAGGAATGACTGGAACCATTCTCATCAAATTCCGCTGATCCGGTCTTACCTGCCACTGTATATCCTCTTCCGTTCAGAGCCGATGCGGTTCCGTTTTCCACAACACCTTTCATAAGCTTTCCAAGGATATTCGCCTCATTTGTTGTCATCAGACGTTTATAGCTCTCCGGCTCTGTTGTCTTCACTGTCTCTCCGTCTGAACTTACAACAGAATCAATGAGATAAGGCTTCATGAGCTCCCCGCCATTGGCGATCGCACTGGTAATCAGCGCCATATGCATAGGTGATACCAACGTATTACCCTGTCCGATGGCAGTCTGCATAACCTCTGCAACAGAAGATTTTCCATTTAATGTAAAAGTACTCTTTTTATAGGAAGAAAGCGGAAGACTCTTATTAAAAAGAAGATCCTCGGCTGTTTTTTTCAGAGAACTGCCTCCGAGCATGGTTCCGATCTCTGCAAATGCACTGTTACAGGAATGGGCAAAAGCACTGTAAAAATCTTCCTGTCCATGAACAGTTCCGCCATAGCACCTGATCGTGTGATCTTCTCTGGTAATACTTCCCTCACAAAGATAGGAAAATCCCTCCAGACTGCCCTTGGTTCTGAAATAGTCCAGGGCAGTTACCACCTTAAATGTAGATCCCGGAGGATAGGCTCCGTTTGTAGCTCTGTTCAACAGACTGCTGTCATTGGAATCATTTACCAGTGTGTCCCAATTCTGGGAAATAGTATTCGGGTCAAAGTCCGGTCTGCTCATTTCCACCAGAATCTTACCTGTAGAGGGTTCTATGGCAACAACCGCCCCTCTCCTGTCACCAAGTGCATTATAGGCAGTTGACTGAAGATCTGCGTTTAACGTCGTGATCACAGAATCACCCGTATTTTTCTGATTCTTAAACTCATTTTTCATCTGGTTCAGGAAAATTCATGAGAAGTCAGAAGCTGGAAGTTCGCCTCTGATTCCAGTCCGCTTTTTCCATTAGTGTCATATCCGACTACATGAGCGAACATATTTGCATAGGGATAAGTACGTTCCTCTGTTCCGTCTTCGTAAACATTGGTCTGGGCAAGCACCTGCCCATCTGCAGATATGATCTTACCTCTTACAACCCTGTCTGAAAAAGTATCCTGCCTTGTATTATAGGGACTATTGATAAAATCATCGCTCTTTGCATAATTAAAGTAGATCAGATATCCGATCATACTGACAAAGATCAGCACAAAAAAGCAGGATACCAGTGTATACTCTCTGTTACGGGGTCTTCTCTTTTCAGAAATCTCCCGGGCTTTGCGCTTCTGGCGCTTCTTCAACTCTCTGCGCCGTTCCTTTTCTTCGATATCTCTCAATTTCTTCGTCCTCATCTTCTCTCAAAATATACAATCCCTGAATGATCGCCAGCATCAGTACTGTACACGCGACAGAACTTCCTCCATAGCTGACCAGAGGAAGAGTTACACCTGTCATAGGGATAAATTTCGTTGCTCCGCCAATTGTCAGAAATACCTGAAATGCATATTCCGTACCAAGTCCAAGTGCGATCAGTTTGTAGAATGGTTTCTTAATCTTAAGCGCAATATTTACGATCATCAAAAAGAAACTCATACATACCAGGATCAGGCAGATTGCAAAAATCCCACCCAGTTCCTCACAGATTGCACTGAATATAAAGTCATTCTTGACAACAGGGATCTTCTCAGGCGAACCCTGACACAATCCCATTCCAAACCATCCGCCGGTTCCAATGGCAAACAGTGACTGGACGATCTGGTATCCTTCATTCTGATATACCGCCATGGGATCCTTCCAGGCTGTCACTCTCTGACGCACATGGCCAAACAGATGATATGCGACAACTGCCCCTGCAGATCCGCCTGCAAGACCAAGTGCCAGATATCCCACATTTCTGGATGCCACATAAATCATCACAAGATATGCCGCAAAGAAGATCACTGCACTTCCAAGGTCTCTGGAAAGTACAAGAATCCCCACATGCAGTCCCGCCACTACCGTAGTCTGGACCACTTTTGAAAAATCAGCACCTTTTCTCAGCAATGCCGCCATAAAGAACACAAATGTAATCTTTATCGCCTCTGAAGGTGGATTCCCATCAGGGAAAGTTTTGCTCCATAGCTTGTCTTTGCAAGCACAAATACCGCCGCCAGCAAAACGATTCCGATTCCCGCATAAACCCATGTCAGGTCCTTGAGAAATTTCATCTTCCTGATCAGGACAGGTACGATCAATGCCACCACATTTACGCCTGCCACAATCACCAGCTGTCTGGTAGCTGTGGAAACATCCAGCCTGCACAGCATAATAAATCCTACGCTGAGAAGCATGCACATATTGTTGAGCAGTAAAATCGATGCTTTCTTATAAAAAATCCTGTACAAAATCTGGATTCCCGCAAAAAATGCCATCATTTCGACATAAAACAACACGACCTGAAACTTACCTGTCTTCAGGTAGATGACCAGAAACGCAGTGAAATCCATAAAAAAGATAAGCATCAGCTGCTGGCGCAGCGATTCGTTTCTCTCCTCCTCACTCTGCTGTTTCACCAGATAGAAACAGTGAAAGGTATAAATCACCATCAGGGTAAGGATCACATACTTGGATAATTCTACAATTACATTAATCATATGCCTTACTCGGCTCCTCTTTTAAAATGTCCCTTTGTATATTCCCGTTTCGGAGGATTCTTCCCATCACGATAAACAGCTCTGAACTCTTCATATATCTTCACCGCATCCTGAGGCTTCTCAATGGTAAATGCAAGTCTCAGGGAAGAGACACCAAGTCTGTCTATTTGTGATTTCTCTTTCAACAGGCCGTAAGGGATACTGTTGTAAATGATATTATAGCAGGGTATACAGAAATCTGTATTCTCAGTTTTCCATGGGTTACATATACATTTCGCCGTAAATTCTTTATCGTAACGGTCTTTTAAAGTTACCCCTTCTTCCTTATGATTACATCCGTAAAGATTTTTATGCACACACTGGGCCGATATCATAAGAGGCAGATATCCGTAGATCAGCATCTCGCTGTCCCGGTTATCTCTGTGGCGGATTTCCCCTTCGTTCAGCTCAAGCGGTACCGTATTTCTGAGGACTTTCTGATCTTTCCAGAAATCAGCAGCTTCATCATTCCATGTATACATACTGTGATCCAGAACACATTTCTCAGCCAGACCTGCCTTTCGCAGAACTGCAAAAGTCTCCAGATTTCTTACCAGAAATCCTGTCATTCCTCTGTCCATCCACTCTCTGATCCTGATGAGAAGCTCCCGGGGCATCTCACCTCTCATAATATGCGGAAGAGACAGATACATCTCCATTCCTCTGCTTACACAGTCATCCAGGCAGACCTCCATGGCATCAGCGTTCAGATACATTCCATGTATCCCCTCTCTTTTATATAACGCCAGTGCAGTGGATTTTTCTTCACAGGAAATATAAATCGGAAGATTTTTCTGCTTTGGCGAATCTGCTTTTCTTCCGACATCCTCTGATAAGCGTTTCTTCCCATTATTTTCTTCTCTCTTATATGGTTTGAGCAATTCATTTTCCAGAGATTCCAGTGCCTCTCTTCTCGCCTCATTCAGCATTTTCATCGGGATAAAAATATTCTCATCCATCTGGATTTCCAGATTTTCCCACTCATATTCTGTATTTCCAAGCTTCTCCATCTGTGAACGGATGCGCTCCTCTGTCAGCGGCTGGTTCTGCGCATACTGTACCTCACCCACAGACGCAAATCCATGGATTCCCCTGCATGACACATCCAGTATAGCAGGACTTCCCGGAAAAAGAATGAATGTTCCCTGAATTTTT
>ENA-OQCN01000911-OQCN01000911.1-human-gut-metagenome-genome-assembly--contig:-NODE-911-length-15532-cov-3.322233_pt1 | contig 15532 bp, 16 predicted proteins | sample MGYA00242497_ERZ504576 | MGnify/ENA primary metagenome ERZ504576 (study PRJEB26092, sample SAMD00036296) | human gut metagenome | host: Homo sapiens | study: EMG produced TPA metagenomics assembly of... | reverse complement strand
CTTTGAGGTTGTTCGGTTTTTTCTTCTTTTGGGTTTCTTTTCTTTGGCACAGGCGGATAAAGAATAATCTTACAAAGCCTATGCGAAGTCTGCAAAAGAATTGTTTTTTATATTGAACGCAGACCTTTATGGGAATAGCAAGAATTATTGCAAAAACAAGACTATCCCCAGCAGTATATACAGCCAGAGCAAGGCAAAACCTCCTCCGAGTTTAGTTTATCATTTTAAAAGCAATTTTACTTAATCTTACTGATTTAATATAAATACTGCCTACTTTTTCGCCTTTGGCATCGGTAATTCGTCATACATTGCATTGAATAAACCTGTCAAAAAATCTTTATTATCAACTTCATCCACCAAAAGCATTTCCTTTGCTCCCTCATACGGCAGCTCATATACAGCTGTCGGAATATATTGGATTGCGGATTTTACAGGCTTTACAAGTAATCTGTCATCATATATTCCGCCTATTATTTTACCACGATAGTAAATAATAAATTCACCCATCATAGCACGATAAGTAATTTCTTCCAAATCGGAGAGTTGTCCTAAAACAAACTGCAAATATTCCTTGCTTGACGCCATAATTATTTCTCAACTTCGGTATTTTCAACATCGTTGTTATTTTCTTTTGACTTTTCTTCTTCGGATTCTTCTTCCGAATTTGCGTTTTTGTCACTTTCGGGAAGCGGAGGGAGATTTTCTATGCTTTCAAGATTAAAACATCTTAAAAAGTTCTCGGTTGTTCCGTAAAGCAACGGTCTGCCCGGAAGTTCAAGTCTGCCCTTTTCCTCGACAAGTCCCTTTGTGGTAAGACTGCCGAGAACACCGCTGCAATCAACGCCCCTCACCTGCTCAACAAAAGCCTTTGTAACAGGCTGATTGTATGCAACAACGGCAAGCACCTCAAGCGCCGCTGCGAAAGCGGAGTATTTCTGCGCAAGTCCATAACTTTACGGATTTCGGGAGCAAATTTTTTAGCCGATACCATTTGGTAGGATTTATTCAGCTTAATTATTCTTATGCCCCTCTCCTGCTTTTCGTAATCATCCATAAGCTCTAAAATTAATTTTTCGGCCTGTGATGGTTCCATTTCTATTGCCTGTGCTATTTTGTCAGGCTCTGCCGGCGAACCGTTTGCAAACATTATTGCCTCGACTGCCGCTTTTTTATCATACATTTTTTGTTCTCCTTGTTATCTATCATATAAACGATTGCGTGGTCGCCGTCACCGTCAACTCTAACACGCTTGCCTTTTACAAGTTCCAGTGTAGCAAGAAAAGTCGCTACAAGTTCGCTCTTTTCTTCGCAGGCGTCAAAAAGTTCTTGATACTCTATTCTTCTGCCTTTCCACAACTTACGCATTACATGAATAATTCGGCTGCTTACAGACACAAACTTTCGTGCCACAATTACGCTGAATGCCGATTCCGGCGGCGGAAGTTTACGCTTTCCTCTTCCGACTGCACTTACATATGCCTTTGCTATATCCTCGCTCGGATGAATACGGTTATATGTGAGATCATATTCAACAGGCGACGCCTCCCTGTAAAAGCTGTCGTAATCGTAAATCTCGCTGAATTTCTTGGCTATCTGACGGCAGATTGCATATTCAATAAGCTGTCCCGTGAGTTCTTTCTTAAGTTCTTCAACTTCTTCTTCATACTTAGGGAGCAACATTACTGACTTTATATAAACAAGTCTTGACGCCATCGTAAGAAATTCCGACTCAATGTCAAGCTGATTTTCCTGCATAACCTTAATTTGCTCAAGGTACTGTTCAATAAGCTCGGCTATCGGTATATCGTAAATATCTATTTTGTTTTTTGAAATCAGGGTAAGCAATAAATCAAGCGGACCTTCAAATGCCTCCAACCTGTATTGCAACGGCTGTGAATCCATAGCTCTACCTCTTAAAATAATTCTGCAAAAAATCTGACAGGCTCAATGCCATATTGCTTAAGAAATTCAAAATTCCGTTTGTGGCAAAACCAAGCACCGTACTAAGACCGCCCGTAAAGATTAAAAAGATAAGTGCCAAAGAGAAAATAGTTTCATACTTTGTCATAAATGCAATTGCCTTATAAGGCAAGAATGCAAATAAAATCTTTGAACCGTCAAGCGGTGGAATCGGAATAAAGTTAAACACCGCAAGACTGACATTACAAGATGCATAAAAAACAAAAAAACTTCTTATCATAAGTCCTATGTCATTCAAATAAAAGAATGACGGAAACGCAAGAGCTAAAATATAATAAATAATCAAACCTACATATGCCGCAAGAAGATTTGCCACAGGACCCGCAAGAGCGCAAAGCGCCATACCCAGCTTTGGCTTTTTAAAGTTATTGGGATTGATAGGTACAGGCTTTGCCCAACCGAAGCCGACAAATATCATTGCAAGCGCACCTACCATATCAATATGGCTTATAGGATTAAGAGTTAATCTGCCACGGCTTTTGCCTCTTTGTCGCCGAGTAAATACGCAACAAAAGCGTGCGCCCACTCGTGAAACGGCAAAATTAAAAATATAATAAGTAAAACTGCTACCAGATAGGCTACAACATCGTAAAAATTAAACGAGCCTGAAAAAATCTGTTGTAACATAATTATCCTCCAAAATTTTATTTAGCAATTGATTTTGTTTTTAAAAACATTAATTTTCCACAAAACAAGCAAAAGCAAAAGAACAGCCATTTAAGCGATATCTCAGAGCGAAATTCATCTATCATAAAGATAAAAATCACGCCTAAGCTATATATAATTACTATTATATAATAAAGCAAATAAAAAAACAAGAAAAGAAATTTTAAAAAAACACTTGCATTTTTGTTCGTTTTCTGTTATTATAACAAAGTTAGATGTGAAAAATGATTTTTAAGGAGGTGCAGACGCATGGCAAAATGTGATTTCTGCGGTAAGGATGTAAAGTTCGGCATCAAGGTATCTCACTCACACAGACGTTCCAACAGAACTTGGAAGCCTAATGTACAGCGTGTAAAGGCTATTGTTGATGGCTCTCCAAAGCGTGTATATGCTTGCACCCGTTGCTTACGTTCAGGTAAGGTTACCAGAGCAAACTAATACAGACAAGTCGAAAACCAATGCCGTTCTGATTTCAGAACGGCATTTTTCGTTGTGTTATGCTTAGTTTTTAGGCTATCAATTAAAAAGTTGGGAGAATTATAGTTTATCAGAATATATCTGCAAAGTATTTTTCTAAACCACAACTTAACAGTTACACAGACAAAGCCTTGCTTTCTCAGATTGAAAGCAAGGCTTTTTTGCTTATAGAGATTACTTATCACAATCATCAGCAGAGTTTTGTTCTGTCAATATCTCTAATATCTATTCTCTTTATTTTACCGCTGATAGTCTTTGGCATTTCGTCAATAAATTCAATATGCTGAATATGCTTATATGATGCAACCTTTGAATTTACAAAGTGCTTTATATCCTGCATAAGCTCTTTGCTTTTATCAAATCCTTTAGCAAGGTGGATTGTCGCCTTAATCGCCTGACCTCTTGCTTTATCGGGAATGCCCGTTACCGCACATTCCATAACGGCAGGATGCTCCATAAGCACATTCTCTATTTCAAACGGGCCTACTCTGTAACCTCTTGTTTTAATAAGGTCGTCAATTCTGCCACATACCAATAATAGCCGTCATCATCCATATAAGCAGTATCACCTGTATGATATATGCCGTATTTCCACACATTTGCGTACAAATCTTCATTTCCGCAATAACCCATAAATATGCCGTGTTGATTTTCTGACGGAATTACAACGATTTCTCCGACTTCATTTGCAGGCAGTCTGTTACCCTCATTGTCGGCAATCATAATATTATAAAGGGGTGTGGGCTTGCCGAGTGAACCGATTTTAGCCGTACTTCCGACCAAATTACCGAGCATTAATACAGATTCGGTCTGTCCGAATCCCTCCATAATCTGCAATCCTGTTTGCTTATGTACCTGCTCAAACACTTCCGGATTAAGTGCCTCACCTGCTGTTGTAATGTGCTCAAGGTGTGACAAATCGAATTTCTTCATATCTTTTTTGATAAAATATCTGTAAACCGTAGGAGGTGCACAAAAAGAAGTTACCTTAAAATCTTCAATCACCTTTAAAAGTTTTTCAGGTGAAAAAATATCAAAGTCATACACCATAACTCCGCAACCGCAGAGCCACTGACCGTAAATTTTACCCCATGATGCTTTACCCCAGCCTGTTTCCGCTACCGTAAGGTGAAGCCCATTTTCCTTGACATTCTGCCAAAATTTTGCGGTCACAATATGCGCTAAAGTATAGGTATGATTGTGCATTACCGCTTTTGGATAACCCGTTGTGCCTGATGTAAAATAAATCAGCATCGGCTCTTTTGCTTTCGTCTGTACTCTTTCAAGGTTTTCGTCAGCATTTTCAATTTCCTTTGTAAGGTTAATGCTGCCCTCAACATCTCTGCGAACCACAAATACTTTTTCAAGTTGAGATTTTACTGTCTTTGCCTGCACCAAAGTTTCGGCTGTAACATCGTCAGGAGTTGAAACTGCGAATTTAATATTAGCAGTTTCAATACGGTAGGTAATATCATCAAGGGTAAGCATATTTGTTGCGGGAATAACAACCGCACCGAGTTTATGCAAAGCAGGCACAATGTACCAATACTCGTAATTTCTCTTTAAAATCACAAGTACCTTATCACCTTTTTTACTCCGTTATTTCTTAATGCGTTAGCCGCTTTATTGCTCAAAGTTGCAATATCAGAAAAGTAAATGTCTTTCTTTCATTATGAACATTTTGTCCACTGAACAGCAATATCGTTTGGTGCGCACTTTGCCATTTCATCTACAACATCATAACCGAAATTGTAATTATCGGGATACTTTAATTCAAATTTTTCAAGCACACCGTTTTTATCAAGTGTATAGTCACAAAAATTCTTAAATAACTGCATAATTATCTCCTAAATATTAATACTAAGATAATAATTACAGCGATAAATTGCCATAATTAATAAAATTAAATTTTCAACTATTACTAATCAGTACATACAACAGGTCAATCGTCACCAACCTGCAAGAATATTTTGATTATGTTTTTATTATAAACAATTCCCCCAATAAATACAACACTCCGCATAATGCGAATTGCAATATTTTTGCATTATGTTATGCAGTATCTGCATAAACAATTTTAAAAAATTGGAGCTGTTTTTTTACAGCTCCATAAAGTTTAAGTATAATTATTTATTGAAGATTGACATAATGTCATAGAAAGTATCGTCATCATCGTCTGTAACGTCTTTCTTTGACTTTTCAGCAGGTGCGGAAGTTGGTTTTTTCTCCTCTGTAAGGAAACTGTCCTCAACTTTTTTCTTAGCAACCTGACTGTCGGCATTAAAACCTGTAGCAATAACAGTTACGCTGATAGCATCTTCCATCTTATCGTCAATAACAGCACCCCAAATGATGTTAGCGTCTTCAGATACCTTATCTTTAATCATTGTGGATGCAGCGTCAATATCATCAAGGCTTACATCTGCAGAAGCTGTAATATTAATGATAAGACCCTTAGCGCCGTCAATTGAAGTTTCGAGAAGTGGGCTTGAAATAGCCATATCAGCAGCAACAGTAGCCTTATCTTTGCCTGTTGCACTGCCCATACCCATATGAGCATAACCGGCATCCTTCATTACAGAAGTAACATCGGCAAAGTCAAGGTTTACAAGACCCGGAAGGAGAATAAGGTCAGAAATACTCTGAACACCCTGTCTTAAAACATCATCTGCAATAGCAAATGCGTTCTGAAGTGTGATGCTTGTTTCTGAAACATACTTTAATCTCTCGTTTGGAACAATGATAAGTGAATCAACGCAAGCAGAAAGCTCTGCAATGCCCTGCTCAGCCTGTGTCATTCTTCTCTTGCCCTCAAAAGCGAACGGCTTTGTAACAACGCCTACTGTAAGAATACCCATATCCTTGGCAATCTTAGCTACAACAGGAGCTGCACCTGTACCTGTGCCGCCGCCCATACCGGCAGTAACAAATACCATATCTGTATCCTTAAGGAGCGCTGCAATTTCGTCATTGCTTTCTTCAGCTGCGCTCTTACCAATGTCAGGCTTAGAACCGGCACCCTTACCCTTTGTAAGCTTTTCGCCGATTTGTACTTTCTGTGAAGCTTTTGAAAGTCTGAGAACATGTTCATCTGTATTTACAGCAATAAATTCTACATTCTTAACTCCCATATCAACCATGCGGTTTACAGCGTTACCGCCGCCGCCGCCAACACCGATTACTTTAATTTTAGGCATATACTCATTTTCCAATTCAAGTTCAAAAGCCATTTAAACATCCTCCTTGTTATCTATGTTCATCCCGTCTATAAATCATAATATCACATTTAAGGCGATTATAATTCATATATTAACACACTTTTGTAAAAATATCAATGCTTTTGCGTGTTTTTTTTAATTTGCTGATTCCATTTTATGCCTATTTGTTTACACAAATATATTTTTCTCTAAAATGCTTTTTATTATGTCAAATATTTACATATAAGAATTATAAATACGAATTATTCGGGTCATCATACTGCGTCGAATAATCTTCTGACGGTTCGCCGCTGTTGTATCCGTCACTGCCGTCAGAATAGCTGTCGGAGCTGTTGTCTGAACCGTTCGAGCCTGACGAATTAAGCGAGCCATATACATCTGCATATCCGTCACCGTCGGTATCAAAACATTCTGCAATACCGTCGCCGTCAGTATCAAAAGCAACAATACCGTTTCCGATATCTGTGCCGGTTGCGGGAATACTGCCTACATAATTGCCGTTGCTGTTAGTGGCAAGTGTAGCAGGCGGTGTTGTTACAGCAGGAGAAGTATTGTCAGCAGCCTGTGACGCAATTGTAGTACCGACAGGCGCAGTAGTAACCGCTATTGTTTCGTTAGGATTAAATCTTGATGTCTTTGTCGTACTGCAAGAAGAAACATCAAGAGTACCGTAAATTGCACCTGTTTTGTTAGGGTCAAGCTTTTCGGTTATTATCGCCATTGCCGTTCTGATTTTGTAATCAATATCTTCCGGCAAACCGATAATAACAGCTATTCTGTTGTCATAAACAAGCTCTATATTCGCTGTATTTGTAACATCAATACCCGTTATTCCTTTAAATTCATTTTTGCTTAACGAGTCGGAAATTTCTTCAAGAATTACAGGCACATTTTCATCGCTGTATGATACATATTCGCCGACTGTTGTATTTTTAAGTGAACTGCTTGAAAGCACGGGGTAGTTTGACGAATTGTCAGCCATAACATCAAGTATTCTGCCTTTTGACTGATAAGCAGGAATTTTCCGTCATTTATAATAACATAAGACGGAACAGCGTCTGTTATGGTTATTTTTATTGTATCGGGCACTACAAAATCAACTTTTGCAGATTCGACATAAGGCAGTTTCTCTGCAATTTTATCGGGTGTTGCAGTCATTTTACCTACAAAAATATTACTCTGCAAAGCTACATTTGCATACGAAAGTATTTGATCTTCGCTGTAAAAGCTGTTTCCCTCTACCTCAATTTTTTCGGTTTTAAAAAGAACTGTAAGCGACAAAATTACGCCGATTAAAAGCACCACGCCGCAGGTAATTGCCGACGCCATAATTCGGCGTTTTTTAATTTGATTTGAAGTCATAGGCTTTTTAAGGCGCTTAACTTTTTCATTTTCCTGCTCGTGAATACTTTGGGCAACTCTTTGCTGCTTTTGGCGCTCACCGAATTCATCTATATAAAAGCCGTCATCATAAGCCCTTGGCTTTAGATTTTTGATTTTCTTTTCACTTTTTCTTATAAAGCGTTCTTCCTGACTGAGATCATCTCTCTGCTTTTTCATCTGTTCATTGAGTTTTTGCTCAATTTTGCTGTGAGATTTGTTCTCTGTCTTTTTTTCGGATTTTGTATTATTTTTTGTTGCTTTTGCCTTTTGTGCATTGTAATTTTTCTTTGACGGTGCGGTTTTCGGCTTTTTGTTTTCGCCTTGTTTTTTAGGCTCATTCTGCTTTTTGGCACTGTCTTTATTTTCCTGTTTAGCGGAGGATTTTACTGCCTTTTCCCTGTTTTTTCGGTACTTTTGTGCCTCTTTGGCAGCCTGCTTTCGCTGCTTTCCGATTTTTCTGCGTTCTTCCGCCGAAAGCTCCTTCCTCTTATCTTCTGCCATATTATCCTCCTTACAAATATACCCATCCTAAAGCTTTGATATACTCGCACCCAAAGAACCGAGCATAAGCTCTATATTTTCATATCCTCTTTCCAAATACTCCGAATTACCTATATCGGTAACACCGTCTGCCGAAAGTGCGGCAATTACCAGTGCCGCTCCTCCACGCAAATCGGGCGCATCAACTTTTGCTCCGTACAGTGACCGCACACCCTCTACAACGGCAACCTTTCCTTCTGTTTTATCTTTGCACCCATTCTGGAAAGTTCGCCTGTATGTCGGTATCTGTTTTCAAAAATATTTTCGACAAACACGGTAGTTCCTTCCGCTACGCTTGCAACTGCCATAAGAGGTGCTTGAGCATCGGTAGGAAAACCGGGATACGGCATTGTACGAATAGTTCTGATAGCCGAAAGTTTTTGCGGTGCGGATATCGTGAGATTTCCGCCGCTTGAGCGTATCTTGCAGCCTGCCTCCTCAAGAACGGGAATAACTGTTCCGAGGTGACTCTGCACAATTCCTTTCAGCGTAATTTTTGATTGAGTAACAGCCGCAGCAGACATAAGAGTTGCCGCAACTATTCTGTCGGGAATAATTGTGTGTTGAGTGCCGTTAAGCGACGAAACACCGTCTATCACAACAACTCCCTCGCCTGCACCGCTGATTTTTGCTCCGCAACTGTTGAGATAATCTGCAAGGTCACAAATTTCAGGTTCGCAAGCGGCATTTATAATTGTAGTTGTACCGTCAGCGGTACTTGCGGCTATCATAATATCTTCGGTTGCACCTACGCTCGGAAACGAAAGAGCTATTTTTGTGCCTTTCAGCCCCTTTGGTGCAGTACAATCTATTACGCCATGTTTTTCTACAATTTCCGCACCCATTTGTATGAGTGCATTCAGGTGCATATCTATAGGACGAGGTCCAAGATCGCATCCGCCGGGGAACGAAGTTTGACCGCACCCGTCCGTGCAAGAACAGCACCTAAAAAAATAATTGAACTTCTTGTTTTTCTCATCAGAACATCAGGAATGTCATTTCTGCACAATCCGTCAGCGGTAATGAGCATAGTAGTATGAAATCGCTTTACATTACAGCCGAGATAGCGAAGAATCTGCGAGGATGCCTCAATATCCGAGAGAGCGGGACAATTGAAAAGCACATTCTCGCCCTTTGTCAGAACCGAAGCCGCAATAATCGGCAAGGCGCTGTTTTTTGCACCCTGAACATTAACTTCACCGCTGAGCTTTTCCCGTCCCGTAACAAGAAGTCTTGACACAATAACACCCTCCTACATAAAATACCTTTACATTCTATGTATCAGATGCAAAATGTGTTACACAAGACCAAGCACACCTTTTATAACGGAGTAAATTCTCTCGTTAGCGTCTGTTATAGCGGTTTTTCTTGCATTTTTTGCATATTCGGCAAGTTTTTCGGGATTTGAAAGCATATTGTCTGCCTTTTGCATAAGCAATCTGCCTGTAAGATCCTTTTCTTCAATAATATCGGCAGCACCTGCATTAACAAGCGCCATAGCATTGTGATACTGATGATTTTCCGCAACATTCGGTGACGGAATAAGAATTGCGGGTTTGCCAAGTGCCTGAATTTCGCTAAGTGTAATAGCACCTGCACGGCAGATTACCAAATCCGCAGCCGCCATACAAACATCCATATCATTAATAAACTCTCTTATATCGAGATTGTCAGCTTTTTCAAGGTCACAACCTTTTTCTTTCAAAAGGTCGGGAAACCATTTTCCGTATTTGCCGTAAGCGTGAATATGTTGGTATCTTCCGTCTATTCCGCTCCTTGCAATTAAATCGGCTACACCCTCGTTAATTTTTCTTGCACCAAGACTGCCGCCGAATGAAAGCACTACAGGTCTTTCGTCAACACCGAGCTTTGCCCGTGCCTCTTCCCTGTTTGCAGTAAGGATTTTACTTCTTACAGGGTTACCCGTAACGGCAAAATCCGCCTTTTTATCAAAATGCTTTTTAGCGTCGGGCACTGCAAGCATTACCTTGTCAACTTCTTTTGCGAGCATTTTGTTTGTAATTCCCGGATAAGCATTCTGCTCGTGAATAACGGTTTTTACACCGAGCTTTGCGGCAGCTCTGATAACCGGGCCTGAAACATATCCGCCTGTACCGATGCAAATATCAGGTTTAAATTCTTTTATAATTTTCTTTGCGTCAATAGAAGAAGTGATTGTTCTTTTTACAGTTTTTACATTGTCAACCAAGCCTTTCGGTGAAAGCTTACGGTTAAAACCGCTGATAACAATGAATTTCATATTATATCCTGCCTGCGGAACAAGGGTTTCTTCCATACCGCCCTTGTTGCCCACAAAAAGAAATTCCGTATCGGGTTTCTTCTGCTTTATAAATCCTGCGATGGCAAGAGCAGGGTTTATATGTCCTGCCGTGCCTCCTCCTGCAAGTAAAACTCTCATTTATATACCTCCAAACACTTACTGCTTTTCGATGTTTGCCGTTCTTGAAACCGAAAGCACAAGTCCCATCTGCGCAAGCAGCATTATAAGCGAACTGCCGCCGTAACTGAAGAACGGCAAGCTGATACCTGTATTAGGCAGCCAGTCGGTAATTACAAGAATATTAAGTATTACCTGCAAACCGATCTGTGAAGTAAGACCTATACCCAAAAGTTTTCCGAAATTATCTTTTGAACGAAGTGAAAGTGTAATTCCTCTCCATACAAGAAGTGCAAATATAAGAAGTATGAGGACTGCACCCACAAGTCCGAGTTCCTCAACTACAATAGCAAAAATAAAGTCGTTCTGCGGTTCAGGCAAATAAAGAAATTTCTGTCTTGACTGACCGAGTCCGAGACCCCAAAGTCCGCCCGAACCGATTGCATAAAGCGAGTTTCTTGTCTGCCATGTAGTCTGCCACATCTTTTCGGTTGTATATTCAAGCGACTGTCCCCAACCGTCCATACGGCTCATAGCATATGTAAGTCCGCCTGTCATAGCAAGCACAATTACCACTGCGCCGAGAATAATACCGCCTATTGCAAGGTATCTTGTTTTCATACCGCCAATGTAAAGCATAAGGACGGTAAGCATTGCAATAATAACGATACCCGAGTAGTGAGGCTCAAGGAAAAGTAACATTGCAGTCGTACCGAATACTGTAATACCGGGGAGTACGCTGAATTTCGGCAACTGCATTTTATCATAATGCTTACTGCACCAATGAGCAAAGAAAAGTATTGTAGAAAACTTTGCAATCTCTGACGGCTGAATATTAAAAGGACCTAAAGGAATCCAACGGTGTACGCCTGCTTCGCCTGACGGCACGATAAGTACAATTATCAAAGCAAGGTATGAAATACCCATAATAAGCGGAACAACTCTGTGCAGCTTATTATAGTTAAAAAACGAAATACCAAACATACACGCTACGCCGATAGCGGCAAAAATCAACTGTCTTACAAGGTAGTAGTAACTGTTGCCAAGGCTATAGTATGCAACCGGGTAACTTGCCGAAAACATCATAATCAAGCCTATTGTAAGCAACACAAGAATAATAATGCAGAACGGCAAATCTATACCCATACCCGTTGTAATCCAACCTGGCTTTTTTCTGCGCTTTTTACCTGTAGAATTTGCGGAATTCTTTTTAGGAGCGTTAAAGAATTTCTCTTTCTTAGCCTGCTCTGCTTCAAGATATTTCTCGTCATATATTCTGTTTATATCAGCCTTGAGTATCATATTCAGATACGGAGCCATTCGCAAAACCTCCCGTCAGTCTGAAAAAATAAATTAAGCAACTACACCAAAGTAAACAATCAACGCAGAAATCACGCCGAATATTGCTGTTACTATGCTGAATACGCTTACTATCTTAACCTCGCTCCAGCCACACATCTCAAAATGATGGTGAATAGGCTCATCTTAAATAATCTTTTGCCGTGGGTAGCCTTAAAGTAGCTAACCTGTAAAATAACAGAGAACATCTCACAAAGGTAAACAATACCTATCGGAAGAAGAAGTATAGGCATATCAACAGCAAAAGCTATTGCACATACAAGTCCGCCGAGGAAAAGTGAACCTGTATCGCCCATAAATACCTTTGCAGGGTGGAAGTTCCAAACAAGGAAACCAAGGCAAGCACCTGCCGATGCCGCACTCCACACTGTTACACCGAGAGCACTCATCATACATGCTATTACCATAAAGCTTATACATACAAAAAATGTAATTGAACCGTCAAGACCGTCTACGCCGTCGGTAAGATTTACCGCATTGACAATGCCGACAATTACAATTGCCGAAATAATGTAGTAGAAAAATCCGAGGTCAACTCTGCCAACAAAAGGAATTGTTGTTGCAGTGCCACAGCCTGCAACTGCAAGAATAATAATATAAACAATAGCGGCGGCAAACTGTAAAATAAGTTTTTGCTTTGCTGTCAAACCTAAATTACGCTTTTTTACTACCTTGGTATAGTCATCAATGAAACCGATAGCACCGTTTGCAAGGGCAAGGAAAAGTCCCGCAAATATCATTACGGTTTCTTTATTAATATTCGCAAAATAAAGGTTTATGAAATTCTTACCGATGCACATATATACAATTGTGCTTATTAATGTAACGGCTGTAATAGCTATAATAAACATAAAACCGCCCATAATCGGAGTACCCTGTTTTTTCTTATGCCACTTAGGGCCGTCTTCAAGAATAGTCTGACCAAAGTGAAGTTTGCGAAGCATTGGAATTAAAAATGCACCCGCAACCGCAGAAATAATAAATGCAACGAGAGCCGCCACAAAAGTCCAGATTCCATATACCATTAATTATCGTTCCTTTCATACGGGCAAAGGGCTTGAATAATCAAAGCCCTGCCCAATGGTTATTTAACATTGCAGTCCCCTCTGAACCGCAAATTTTAATCGTTCACACTCACCGAAGAACTAAAGGTTACTGTAATCAACGATCCTTCACTAACCATAGTACCCTCTGCTATATCCTGTGATGTACTTACTACACTGCCGGAAGCCGCACCCACAAGGCTTACATTAAGTCCGTATGAGCTTGCAACGGCATTTACCTCAGAAACCGAATATCCCACAAGCTTCGGTACTGTTACCTTTTCGGCTGTACTTGCCTCATCTGTGTAAAGCACAATGTTGCCGCCGTTAGGTATCTGTGATGACGGAGCAGGGATCTGAGAAATAACATTATTGCCCTCGCCCTTTACAGTAACTGTAAAGCCGTCATTCTCTGCATTTGTTGTAGCCTCGGATACTGAAAGTCCAACATAAGAACCGGCTACTGTATCAATATACTCAAGCTCGTCATCCGAGTAGCTTGTTTTAATGTCAAGATAAGGAAGAACCTCTGTCATAATATTGATAAATACAGGAGATGCTACCTGAGAACCGTAGTATGAAGCACCGTTCGGTGTATCAAAGAATACAAGCATAGCAACCTGAGGGTCATCGGCAGGAGCGTATCCGCAGAAAGATGCAATATAGTCTTCCTTATAGTTACTGATTATTTCAACACCTTTTTTCTCGGAAGTACCTGTCTTACCTGCTACACGATAACCGGCAACATAACCCGAAGTCGAACCTGCAGTTGATGTGTTGTATTCAAGAATTTCGTTCATCTTATCCGATGTTTCTTTTGAAACAGCCTGGCGCTTAACTGTCTTTTCAACGGTTTTTACCACATTGCCGTCTGAATCTGTGATTTTTGAAACCACATAAGGCTGGAGTACATAACCGCCGTTTGCAACAGCGGCACAAGCTGTAATCATCTGAATAGGTGTGATTTTAAAGTTCTGACCGAATGAACCTACCGCAAGGTCAACTTCATCCATATCTGTAAAGAACTGGTCATCAGCCTCACCGGGAAGGTCAATTCCTGTTTTGTCCGCAAAACCGAATGCTTTATAATACTGTGTATATTTGTTAATGCCAAGCAACTGTCCCATCTGCATAAAAGCAGGGTTACATGAATTTACAATAGCCTCTGTAAAGCTTTGTGTGCCGTGGCCTGCAAGGTTATGACAATGAATAGGATCGGCATCAGCGATTGTCATTGAACCCGCACAATAAAATGTACTTGTGTCCGGATTTACAAGACCTTCCTCAAGAACCATTGACGCAGTGCACATTTTAAATACAGAACCCGGTTCGTAAGTATCGGCAACAGCTTATTACGCCACATTGCCGAGAGCGCCGCACTTTCTGCTGCATCCTGTTCATTTTCGGGAAGAGCGTCTATTTTTTTCTGTTCTTCGTCCGAAAGCTGATAAGGATTGTTAAGGTCATAACCGTTTGCCGTAACCATAGCCAGAATAGCACCTGTATTTACATCCATCAATATACATACGCCTTTGTTAAGAACATCATTATCAATGATACCCTGTGCCATATATTTTTCACAAATAGACTGAATTGTTGAGTCGATTGTAAGATAAAGGTTATTACCGTCCTTAGCTGCAACATTCTGCTCATATTGAAAAGGCATTTCAGTACCTATTGAGTTTTTGGCGGTTACGATTCTGCCCGCTGTACCTTTAAGATAAGTATCGTACTCATACTCAATACCCTCAAGGCCCTGTTCATCACTGCCTGTAAATCCAATTACATTAGACGCAAGGTCGTTATTCGGGTAATATCTTTTGTAGTCATCCTGCAGCTGTACCGCATAATCGCTGCAGTCGTAGTCTTTCTTAAGTTTATCGATAAGTTCAAGAATTTTTGTTCTTGTATCAGATTCAATCTTACGCTTTACAACTACATAGTAGCTGTTCTGCTTTGTCTTTTCAAGCAAATCTGCCTTATCAAGTCCGAGAATTTCAGAAAGACCGGAAGCAACAGCCTCTCTCTGCTTATCGGTATCTATATTCGCAGGCGACATAACTACCTGCCATACAGATGCACTTTCCGCAAGCACCTTGCCGTTTGAATCATAAATCGTACCACGCTTTGCGGGGAGTTTTCTGTCCATAAGCTGTTGTTCAACCGCAGCCTGCTGCAATTCTCCGCTCTGTATAGTGGTAAGATAACCGAGTCTTGCAACAATTGCGCCAAAACCGATAACAAGAATAAGTACAATAAGAACTGTACGTCTGAGCATCGATCGATGTACAGCTACGTACGTCTGAGCATCATCGATGTACACTACGTACGTCTGAGCATCGATCATGTACAGCTACGTACTCTGAGCATCGATCGATGTACAGCTACTACGTCTGAGCATCATCGATGTTACAGCTACGACGTCTAGATCGATCATACACACTTACTGACCTCTGAGGTACAGCTCG
>ENA-OQCN01000910-OQCN01000910.1-human-gut-metagenome-genome-assembly--contig:-NODE-910-length-15549-cov-2.395215_pt1 | contig 15549 bp, 19 predicted proteins | sample MGYA00242497_ERZ504576 | MGnify/ENA primary metagenome ERZ504576 (study PRJEB26092, sample SAMD00036296) | human gut metagenome | host: Homo sapiens | study: EMG produced TPA metagenomics assembly of... | reverse complement strand
TGCCTTACGGCACCTTTACAGTTGTAACCTTCGTGATATGGTCTTCTGATAAGGTTTTGGACACACAGCCGTCAGGCAGAGCCGAAATTTTCATCTCCAAAGAAAACAAAAAATCCGAACCCTTCTCCTATCGAGAAAGGTTCGGATTTTCATTGTTTGGTGCGAGGGAGGGGACTCGAACCCCCAAGGATAAACCACACGCACCTCAAACGTGCGCGTCTGCCAGTTCCGCCACCCTCGCATACCGTATTGTTTTCGCAGCCCTGAAATCTCTGAGGTGAAAGACCGTGATGCGGACTGCTTGAATATATTACCACGTTCCCGGCAGATAGTCAAGCGCTTTTTCTCTTTTTAAATGAAATTTTCGGGCCGTCATTTCTTAAGAATATGTTGGTTGAAATGCATGGATGGGTGTGATACTATATAACTAACTATCTCTGCTCAGTTGTTTTGGCAGCAGGGAAGAAGATGATAAGGATACGGCGGAAATGCATTTCTGCGCAGGGTGCAGACCGACCGGTTTTTTGAAAGGAATTTGAGTGGACGCAGGAATGAACGAGAAAAAAGAAAATGTTATTGTAAACGGTTTTTTCTGGCGCTTTGCAGAGCGGTGCGGTGTGCAGCTGATCTCAGCGGTGGTGTCCATCCTTCTGGCGCGCATCCTTACACCCGATGATTACGGCAAGGTGGCACTGGTGACGGTGTTCAACAATATCATGTATGTCCTGCTGGACTGCGGCATTGGCACCGCGCTGGTGCAGAAGAAGGAAGTGGACGAGCTGGATTACTCGTCGGCGTTCTTTTTCAGCATTGTGATCAGCTTTGTGCTGGTATGGGGGAATGTTCGTGGCGGCACCGTATCTGGCTGCTTTCTACAATGACCCCAGCATGACCCCGATCTTTCGCGGCATCAGCCTGGACAGTGGCGGTCTGCGGCATCAAAACGATCCAGCAGGCGCATGTGACCCGGAACATGAAGTTCCAGTATTTTTTTCTATTCCGCCTTTGCGGGCGCGATCGTATCCACGGTCCTGGGCCTGGGCCTTGCTATATGGGCTTTGGAGTCTGGGCGCTGGTGGTGCAGCAGGTATCCAATATCACGGTGGACACGCTGGTGTTGTGGAAGCTGTCCTCCTGGCGGCCTAAGATGGAATTTTCGTGGCAGCACCTGAAAGGGCTGCTCTCTTATGGCTGGAAGCTGCTGGCCTCGTCGCTGAGCAGCGTCATCTACAACAACCTGCGCACCTGACTCATCGGCAAGATGTACACCTCGGCGGATCTGCGTATTACAATCAGGGCGATAACCTGACTTATAATATCGCGTCAAGCGTGGATACTTCCATTGAGAGCGTTTTGTTCCCGGTCATGTCCTCACTGCAGGATGACCGTGCGCAGGTCAAGAACATGACCCGCCGCTCCATCAAGACCTGTACCTATATTATTGCGCCGGTGATGATGAGCACTGCGTTCTGTGCCGAACCACTGGTGCGCCTGATCCTCACCGAGAAGTGGCTGCCCTGTGTGCTGTTCCTCAGGGTGTTCTGTCTGGGGTATGCGTGCTGGCCGATCATCACGGCAAACCTGAATGCAGCCAAGGCGGTGGGCCGCAGCGATCTTTACCTGAAATGTCAGCTTTTGAACGAAGGGGTGTGCATCCTTTTTCTGCTGGCAACATTCCGTGTCAGCGTCGAGGCCATTGCATATGGTATGCTGATCACGAATGTTGTGACCCAGATCCTGGATGCACAGCTCAACAAAAAGCTGATCGGCTATGGCTATCTGGAACAGATGCGTGATATCCTGCCGACCCTGCTGCTGGCAGCGGGCGCGGGCCTGTGCATGTATCTGGTCGTTTTCCTGCACCTGCCGGATCTGCTGGCGGTGATCATTCAGGTGGTGGTTGGTCTGGGCATTTATCTGACAGGCTCTGCCATTCTGGAATTGGACACCTTTGAATATTTCAAGGATGTGCTGGCTCCGTCCATCCGGCAGAAGCTGAAACGCTGAAACCGGCATTTTGAATCGTGTAAAAATCCGTCGGGCGGGTGATGTCCGACGGATTTTTGTTCTTTTTGTCTAAAGTATACAAGAAGAAACATTAAAAACCGGCAAAGCGACCATTGAAAAAACGCAACTGATATACTAGAATATAAGTACAAGAGCGCGGCACACGGCTGCGCGGAAAATGCAAAGCAGAAAATATAAAACAGGAGGATTTTCCTATGCCTATGAAAATGGGTTGGCGCTGGTATGGCGAGGGCAACGATCCCATCAGCCTGAGCGACATCAAGCAGATCCCCGGCGTGACCAGCATCGTCTGGGCGTTGCACGACAAGATGCCCGGCGAGATCTGGGAGATCGACGAGATCCAGAAGGTAGCCGATCAGATCCACGCTTACGGCTTCGACATGGACGTGGTCGAGTCGGTCAACGTCCACGATGACATCAAGATCGGCCTGCCCACCCGCGACAAGTACATCGAGAACTACAAGCAGTGCATCCGCAATCTGTCCAAGTTCGGTGTCAAGGTCATCTGCTACAACTTCATGCCGGTGTTCGACTGGACCCGTACCGATCTGTTCCACCCCGTGGGCGACGGCTCCACTGCACTGTTCTATGAGAAGGATAAGATCAAGGGCGATTACAAGGCTATGGCTGAGTACATCATGTCCTTCACTGAGAAGTATAACATGACCTTCCCCGGCTGGGAGCCGGAGCGCATGGCAAAGCTGGACGAGCTGTTCAAGGCTTACGCCCCTGTCACCAAGGAAAAGCTGTGGGAAAACCTGAAGTACTTCCTGGAAGCACTGATGCCCACCTGCCATGAGTGCGGCATCAAAATGGCTATCCATCAGGATGATCCCCCTTGGGATATCTTCGGCCTGCCCCGTCTGCTGGTGGATGCCCAGAGCATCGACCGCTTCCTGAGCATGGTGGATGATCCGTACAACTGCCTGACCCTGTGCACCGGCAGCCTGAACGCAAACCCCAACAACAACTGTGCCGAGATCGTGCGCAAGCACTGCGACCGCATTGCCTTTGGTCACATCCGCAACATCCACCACTTCCCCAACGGCGACTTCTCCGAGGCTGCTCACCGCGACTGCTGCGGCGAGACCGGCATCATCGAGGTGCTGCGTGCTTACCATGACTGCGGCTTTGAGGGCTACATCCGTCCCGACCACGGCCGTCAGCTGTGGGAGGAAGGCCCCGGCAGCTGCCGCCCCGGTTACGGCAAGTATGACCGTGCTCTGGGCGTTCAGTACATGCTGGGTGTCTGGGATCTGCTGGACCGTCTGGATGAAGAGAAAAAGAAGGGCTGATAAATATGAAGCTGTCTGAGATCAAAAACGGCAATCTGTCCGCCGAGTGGGCAGAGAAGGGCTATGAGCTGCCCAAATTCGATATCGAGCTGTCAAGGCCAAGACCCACGCCGAACCCACCTGGGTGCACTTCGGCGCAGGCAATATCTTCCGTGCATTCCCGGCTGCCATCCTGAACGATGCGCTGAACACCGGCAAGTATGACCGCGGTGTCATCGTGGCCGAGAGCTTTGACTACGAGATCATCGACAAGGCTTATCGTCCCTACGACAATATGAGCCTGCTGGTCTGCCTGAAGTCCACCGGCGAGATCGAGAAGAAGGTGGTGGCTTCCGTTACCGAGAGCCTGAAGGCTGACTACTCCTTCGGCGAGGACTGGGCACGTCTGGTGGAGATCTTCCAGAACCCCAGCCTGCAGATGATCTCCTTCACCATCACTGAGAAGGGCTACGGCGTTGCTCCTGCTGACCTGGAGCGCGGCCTGACCCCCGTGCTGGCCATGGGCAAGGTCACTGCTCTGCTGTACGAGCGCTTCAAGGCCGGCAAGCTGCCCCTGACCGTTCAGAGCATGGATAACTGCTCCCACAACGGCGATAAGGTCAAGAACGCTGTCCACGCCTATGCTGCCAAGTGGGTGGAGCAGGGTCTGGTGCCCGCCGAGTTCCTTGCCTATGTGCAGGACGAGACCAAGATCACCTTCCCGTGGAGCATGATCGACAAGATCACCCCGCGCCCGGATGCCAAGGTCCAGCAGATGCTGGCCGACGACGGCTTTGAGGACAACTACACCATCGTCACCGAGAAGCACACCTTCACCGCTCCCTTCGTCAACGCCGAGGAGACCCAGTACCTCTGCATCGAGGACCACTACACCAATGGCCGTCCTCCGCTGGAGCTGGGCGGTGTCCTCTACTGCGACCGCGAGACCGTCGATAAGATCGAGAAGATGAAGGTCTGCACCTGCCTCAACCCCCTGCACACCGCCATGTCCATCTACGGCTGCATGCTGGGCTACACCCTCATCTCCGCTGAGATGGCTGATGAGGACCTGCGCAGCTTCATCCAGAAGATCGGCTACATCGAGGCGATGCCCGTCGTCGTTGACCCCGGCGTTCTGAACCCCTACGAGTTCATCGGCGCTGTCATCAACCGCCGTCTGCCCAACCCCTTCATGCCCGACGCTCCTCAGCGTATCGTCACCGATACCTCCCAGAAGCTGGCGATCCGTTTCGGCGAGACCATCAAGGCTTACGAGGCGCGCGGTCTGGACAAGTCCAACCTCGTGCTGATCCCGCTGGTGCTGGCAGGCTATGCCCGCTACCTGAAGGGCATCGACGACAACGGTCAGCCCTTCGAGATCTCCACTGACCCGCTGCTGGCTGAGTTGCAGGCCATCGTGGCTCCCCTGAAGGTGGAAGCCGGTGAGCAGGACTTCTCCTGCCTGAAGGCTCTGTACAGCCGCACCGATGTCTTCGGCGTGGACCTGTACGCCGTCGGTCTGGGCGAGAAGATCGAGTCCATGGCCAAGGAGCTGTTCGCAGGCCCCGGCGCTGTCCGCGCTACCCTGCACAAGTACGTCAAGGCCCGCTGATCTAAGCGTCCCCTGACTTAACAAGCCATTTCCGCACCCATGCTGCGTTTTGCTTTGCCGCAGCATGGGTTTTTATTATGTCTTTTTTTCGGCACAGGAAAAGCCGCCGGGCCTTGCGGCCCGACGGCTTTTCTTATGATAGGAGGATCAAAAATGATCGTAGACTATCTTATTCAGTTCAGGATGGTCTGCTCGGTCTCGACGTCGAACAGGTGGACCTTGTGGGGATCGAAGGCAACGCGGACGGTGTCTCCGTTGCGGGCCTTGGAGGTGGGAGCGACGCGGGCGGTCATCTTGTTGCCCTTGTACTCCAGGTACAGGTAGATCTCAGCGCCCATCATCTCAGAGACATCGACCTTAGCATCCAGCTGGCAGTCGGTGTGCTTTGCCATGAACTCGCTCATCGTCGATGTCCTCGGGACGGATGCCCATCTTGACCTTCTTGCCGACGTAGGAATCCAGCTTGCTGTCAGCGGTCTTCTCCTTGGGCAGGGGGATGAGGTCGCCGCCCAGATCGACGCTGTACTGGTCGCCCTTCTTGACGATGGTGCCGTCCAGGAAGTTCATCTGGGGGCTGCCGATGAAGCCTGCGACGAACATGTTGCAGGGCATATCGTACAGGTTCTGCGGGGTATCGACCTGCTGGATGATGCCGTCCTTCATGACAACGATACGGTCACCCATGGTCATAGCCTCGGTCTGGTCGTGGGTAACGTAGATGAAGGTGGTAGCCAGCTTCTTGTGCAGCTTGATGATCTCGGTGCGCATGGAGGTACGCAGCTTAGCGTCCAGGTTGGACAGAGGCTCGTCCAGCAGGAAGACTGCCGGGTTACGGACCATTGCACGGCCCAGAGCGACACGCTGGCGCTGACCACCGGACAGAGCCTTGGGCTTGCGGTCCAGCAGGTGCTCGATCTCCAGGATCTTAGCAGCCTCGTGGACGCGGCGGTCGATCTCGTCCTTCGGGGTCTTGCGCAGTTCCAGACCGAAAGCGATGTTCTTGTAAACGGTCATGTGGGGGTACAGAGCGTAGCTCTGGAACACCATTGCGATATCACGATCCTTCGGGGGAACGTCGTTGATCAGACGGCCGCCGATGTACATTTCGCCCTTGGAGATCTCCTCCAGACCGGCGATCATGCGCAGGGTGGTGGACTTGCCGCAGCCAGAGGGGCCGACGAAGATGATGAATTCCTTATCCTGGATCTCCAGGTTAAAGTCGGTAACAGCGGGAGCGGTAGCACCCGGATAGATCTTATAGATGTGCTGGCAGCTGATCGAAGCCATAGTCGTTTGCCTCCATAATTTTTAAGGTTCTCACGCTCTTGACGGCGTGTTCATTCGTTGGTACTATAATAACAGATAATTTTGTGATATAAAATAGCATTTTATTGATTAGAGGTGTCAGATATTGCTTTTTGACTGGAACACCATCGCTTTTCCCGCTTCCGTGCAGGATCTGCAGCTGTCTGCCCCCCTCACCCTCTCCGGCGAAGGACTGTGGGTGTGCCTTGTGTCCAGCGGCCAGTGCTCTGCATCCGTACCTGCTGCCGGGCCGCTGCCGCTGGGTGCAGCGCTCATTTTGCCGCCGCAGTCCGTGCTGCCGGGCACCTGATCCTGAGCCGTGCCCCGCTGGCCCTTGTACCGGAAAGCATCTGCCATCTGCTCTGCGTCCAGCTTACCGGGCAGGCGGCTTCCCAGTTTCTGGCCGGACTGCACGAACTGCCCTTCCTTGCCAAGGGCGGTTCCTGCCCGGCCGCTGCCGAACTGATGGACCGCCTTGCTGAGGAAAAGACCGCCCACAGCCGTGCCCGCAGCCAGTTGGCCTACGCACTGCTGTGTGAGCTTTCTGACGCCGACAGTGCCGCGTCCGCCCTGCCGCCGCTGGTGCAGGCCGCCATTGAGGACATCCGCGCAAACTACGCGGGCCTTTACGGCGTGGAGGAGCTGAGCGAACGGCTGGGCGTGTCCAAGAGCCATCTGGTGCGCACCTTTACCGCAGCCATTGGCGTGCCGCCGGGCAAATACCTCACCACGGTGCGCGTTGAAGCAGCCCAGCGGCTGCTGCTCCACCGGGAGTACACACTGGACGTGGTAGCCAGCCTGTGCGGCTTTTCCGGTGCCAACTACCTGTGCCGGGTGTTCAAAAAGAAACCGGCCAATCCCCCGCACAGTGGCGGGCAATGGCCGGTCACGCCGCGCAGAGTGGGCTTTCGCCCGAGGAATCTCTGCGCGAACAGGAGCTTTATATTTAAGGGCTATGCGGTCTGCTTTTTACCGCGCAGCAGCAAAAACAGGGTCAGCACTGCGGTGAGCAGTTCCGATGCCGGGAACGCTGCCCACACACCATTCATGCCAAACAGGCGGCTCAGCACCAGCGAGCAGGCCACGATGGCCACCATGCCGCGGCAGATGGAGGTGACGGAGGCTTCCACCGGGCGGTTGGTCGCGCTCAGGTAGCCCGCCGCCACGATGTTGAACCCGGCAAAGAAGTAGCCCACAAAATACAGCCTCATGCCCATGTGGGCAAACTGGGCCATCCGGGCGGAGCTTTCGCTGTTGAATATGCCCACCAGTGCATCGGTAGCACCAAAGATGATGCCGTACAGCACCGCTGCCAGCACCAGTGCGGTGCAGCTGCCCAGAATGAGCAGCTTTCTGGCACCGGCCTTGTCGCTTTTGCCGTAGCACTCGCTCACCAGCGGCTGTGCGCCCTGTGCTACACCATTGAAGATGGCCGTTGCCACCAGCGCAAAGTTCGCCACCACGCCATAGGCCGCCACCGCCACATTGCCCGCCAGACCCAGCAGCAGGAAGTTGAATACGGTGGTGGTAACGCCGGAGGACATCTCACCCACAAAGCCGGAGATGCCAAGCTGGCAGCTCTGCCCCAGCAGCTTCACCGAGGGGCGCTGGCGCACGAACTGCACGCTGTTCTCCTTCTTAAAGAAGTGGCGGCTGCAGATGGAAATGCTGATGATGGGAGACACGGCGGTGGCCAGCGCCGCACCGGCCAGCCCCAGACCCATGGGAAACATGAAAATATAGTCGAACACCACATTGAATAGGCTGCTGCTCAGGGTAGCCACCATGGCAAGGGAGGGGTCGCCGTCGTTGCGCACAAAGGCCGACACGATATAGTTGCACATGAAGAAGGGCGTGAACATAAGGAAGATACGGGCATACGGGATGCCCAGCGCCATGATCCCCGCGTCACCGCCCATCAGCCGCAGAAGGCCGCCGGGCGCAAAAATGCCCACCAGCAGGAACGGCACGCTGAGCACACAGGCGCAGAAGATGGCATTGGAAAAATAGCGCTGGCAGCGCTCGTCTCCCTGCGCCTTGAGGATGGCATAGCGGGTGGCCGCGCCAAGGCGACCATGGAGCCGACGGCAAAGATGAAGTTGTAGACCGGCAGGCAGAGGTTGAGCAGGGTCACGCCGTCGGTACCCGCCGCCTGCGAGATGAAATAGGTATCGGCCAGAATGTAGCACGAGGTGCCCAGCAGGCCGAAGATATTCTGTGATACATATTTAAAGAACTGTTTTGTCAGGTTCATCCAAGTTCCTTTCATGGCATTTACGCATACCGGCATATTTTAGCACACCCCAAAATGCAAGTCAACACAAAAACGCCTGTACCGCGCAAAAAAGCATTGACAGTCCGGGCTCTGGCCCTTACACTGGGAGCGGTCACAAAATCATCCCTCGCCGGGGGAAGTCTTTTATTACCAGCATCTTAATTTGGGAGGTTCTCTATGTCCGGCAGCACACTGTTTTCCATTGGCGAAGCACTCATCGATATGATCCCGTCCAGGGTGGGCTGTTCTTTTGACGAGGTTTCCTCGTTCAGCCCGCGCACTGGCGGCGCACCGGCCAACGTGTGCGCGGCCTTTGCCCGGCTGGGCGGCAAAAGTGCTTTTCTGAGCCAGCTGGGCGACGACCCCTTCGGCCACAAGATCGCCCGGGAATTGGAAGCCTGCGGCATCGACCTCTCCCATCTGGCCTTTACCGATAAGGCCAACACGGCCCTTGCTTCGTCAGTCTGGAAGAGGACGGCAGCCGCACCTTCAGCTTCTACCGCAAGCCCTCGGCGGACCTGCTTTATTCTCCGGAGCAGATCGACCCTGCATGGTTCGCCGATGCCTTTGCCCTGCACTACTGCAGCGTGTCGCTGGTGGACAGCCCCATGCGCTACGCCCACCTTGCGGCCATTGCCGCCGCACGCGAAGCTGGTTCTATCGTCAGCTTTGACCCGAACCTGCGCTTCCCCCTCTGGCCGGACCGCGACATGCTGCGCGGGACCGTGCTGCAGTTCCTGCCGCTTTCCAACATCCTCAAAATTTCGGACGAAGAGCTGGAATTTCTCACCGGCACTGCGGACATTGAAGCCGCCCTGTCGCAGCTGCTCGTGGGCGATGTGCAGCTGGTGCTGTACACCTGCGGCAGCAGCGGTGCCCACGCCTACACCCGCACCGCCCACGGCTTTGCCCCCTGCCGGAAAGTCCGGGCTGTGGACACCACCGGCGCAGGCGACGGCTTCATCGGCTCGTTTTTGTGGCAGCTGGAACGTGACGGCGTGACACTGGAAAAACTGGCAAAGCTCAGCAAAATAAAGCTGAACGAATACCTTGCGTTTTCCAACCAGTTCTGCGGCATCAGCGTGCAACAGCACGGTGCCATCGACAGCTACCCCACCCTTGACCAGATGCAGTAACGGATGCAAAAAGCCCCGCGTCCAGCACCGCAGGGCTTCTTTTCTATTTACAATTTGTAGTATTGTGTCTCTATATTCCAGTTTTGTCTTGTTTCCGACATCTTCTCTGCCGGTTTAAGATTTGTTTATCCTTTGTACAAGCCTTGTTCTTATTCTCTGCCCGGTTCCATGTTACCATAAGGGCAAGAACAACAAGCAGGGAGGCTTTATCCATGTCCTTTGAATTAACCTTCTGGATGCCTTGCAGGCTCTGCGCTGTCCGGTGCTGGATGCACTGGCGGTGTTTTTCGATCAGGCCGGTGCCCGCGGCGAGATCTGGATCGCATTCACGGCGGTGCTGCTGGCGTTCCGGCGCACCCGCCGGGCCGGGCTGGCCATGGCGCTGGCGCTGGGCCTTTATATGCTGGCGGGCCACTGCGCCTTAAAGCCACTGTTCGCACGCCCGCGCCCTGCGACCTCCGGCCGGAGATGCTCACACTGGTGGCCCGGCCGCATGGCTGGTCCTTCCCTTCCGGACACACATCCTCCGCCTTTGCCGCTGCCTTTGCGCTCTGGCTGCAGAACCGCAGGCTCGGCGTCCCGGCTCTTGCGCTGGCCGGGTTCATCGGCTTCACGCGGATGTACCTGTATGTGCATTTTCCCACCGACATTCTGGGCGGCGTGCACTGGGCCTTGCATTGGGGCCTGCGGCTCCCTGCTGGCAGATAAGATCAGCAACAAATGGGCGAAACGCAGTGAAGTAAAACGAACTGTATAAACCAATTTCGTCTCGCACTCGTTCTCGCTTTGCTTTTTACATTCAGATGAAGTATATCGCTTCGATCCTATTCGTGAAAAAGAGCCTCGGAAAAATCCGCAGATTTTCCGAGGCTCAACTAATTATAATAGAATTTCCGCTAAAACAGCCAAAGCGCACGCGGCGGCTATTCCCAATCGTTCTCTTGCATTCAGGTAAAAACAAAAGCAGCCAGCACCGTGGAAAGGAGGATAAAGCGGTGCTGGCTGCGGTATGAGAACTCCCGAACTTTGCGGCGGATCAGGAGGGATTTGGTAGTCTGTCCGCCGTCGTTGGCGATTGCCTGGCATAGGCGGGGGACAGTGTTTTAATAAGTACCTGCTGAGCTGTGCCAGATGCACCAGCCCCCGCAGGTGAAAGCCCTTGTCGGCTTTGGGGAGACGTCTTTGCATCTCCCTGACTGCACCCTTATGTTACCAGACAATCGTGGCATTTTTTTGTGGAGTTTTTGAACAATTTGCAAATAGATTTTCAGGTGTTTTCAAAGGAGGCCCCGCGCATAAGCGTTGGGGCGGGACTGGAGTCCCGGGCTGTTCGCGGAGAAAGCTTCCTACTGGCCTGCATTCATGCTTTTACTGCGCCCCGAAAAATTCCTTGGCGATGTCCGCGCTGCGCTTGGCATCCTTGGCGTACCAGTCCGCGCCGATCTTCTCGGCATATTCCGGCGTGAGCACCGCACCGCCCACCATGATCTTGCAGTCCAAGCCCGCTTCGTGCAGGGCGGCAATGGTTTCCTCCATGCTCTTGAGGGTAGTGGTCATCAGGGCGGAAAGGCCCACCAGATGCACATTCTTTTCCCGCACAGTGTTCACCACCGTCTCCACCGGCACATCACGGCCCAGGTCGATCACCTCAAAGCCGTAGTTCTCCAGAATCACCTTGACGATGTTCTTGCCGATGTCGTGCACGTCGCCCTTGACGGTGGCCAGCACGATGCGGCCCTTGCTGGCGCTGCCCTCGCCCTTCTGGGCAATGACGTTCTTGATCTCCTCAAAAGCGCTCTGGGCAGCACTTGCGGCCTGCAGCAGCTGCGGCAGGAACAGCGTGCCCTTCTCGTACTTGGCACCCACGATGTCCAGCGCCGGGATCAGTGCTTCGTCCACCACTTCCAGCGGCTGCTTTTCGGCCAGCAGTGCCTTGGTCTGGGCGGCAGCATCACCCTTCAGGCCCTTTTCCACCGCCTTCATCAGTGGAGCGTAAGGGCCGGTAAGCTCTGCACTCTCACCGGATGCGGATGCCGAAGCCGCAGGCACCACCTGTGCGGCCTGCCGGATGGCTGCGGATGCAGGCACATGGTCGGCATACCGCTCAATGTACTTGGTGCTCTGCGGGTCGCGGTTGGTCAGCACGTTGTAAGCATACACCGCCGCCATCATCTCCTCGCTGGAAGGGTTCATAATGGCGAGGTCAAGGCCCGCATACATCGCCATGGTGAGGAAGGTGGTGTTCAGGTACGGGCGGCAGGGCAGGCCAAAGCTGATGTTGGACACGCCCAGAATGGTGCGCACCCCCAGCTCTTTTTTGCAGGCTTCCAACGCCTGCACGGTGGCCAGAACGTCCTTCTGCTGGGCGCTGGCGGTCAGGGTCAGGCAGTCGATGTAGATGTCCTCCCGCGGGATGCCGACGGCAAGGGCCGCCTCCGTGATGCGGCGGGCAATGGCCACCCGGTCCTCGGCGGCGGGCAGGATGCCCCGCTCATCGATGGCAAGGCCCACGATGGCCGCACCGTACTTTTTGCACAGGGGCAGGATCGCGTCCAGCTTTTCCTGCTCGCCGTTGGTAGAGTTGACGATGGGCTTGCCGTTATAAACGCGCAGGCCGTTTTCCAGTGCCTGCACATTGGAGGAATCCAGCTGCAGCGGCAGGCTGGTGACGCTCTGCAGGGCCTTGACCACCTTGGGCATCAGGGCAGGCTCGTCCACCCCGGGTGCGCCCACGTTCACGTCCAGCACCTGAGCACCGGCTTCCACCTGACTGACGCCTGCTCCAGAACGTAGTCATATCCTCTTCCCGCAGTGCCTGCTGGAAGCGCTTTTTGCCTGTGGGGTTGATGCGCTCACCCACCACCGTGATGCCGTCCACATTGACAAAGTCCACCGGCGTGCAGAGCACCGAGGGCATTTTGTGGGCCGGACGGCCGGGTACGCAGCCTGCAAAAACGCTGTTCAGCAGCTTGATGAACTCCGGCGTGGTGCCGCAGCAGCCGCCCGCCGCGAACAGATGCAGATCCCGGTAGGGCTTCATTTCCATGGCGAAGAGCTGCGGGGTGATATCGTAGCCGCTGCCGTCGGCCCGGGGCAGGCCCGCATTGGGCTTGACGAACACCGGAAAGTCGCCGGGCACAGCCTCTGCCAGACGCTTTGCCATGGGGAAGATCTCCTTGGGGCCCAGTGAGCAGTTGATGCCCACCGCGTTGGCACCCAGGCCACGGGCGGTCACGCCGAAGCTTTCCACCGTGCAGCCGGTAAAGGTGCGCCCGTCGGCTTCAAAGCTCATGCTGGCTAAGATAGGCAGGCCGCTGTTTTCCTTTGCGGCCAGCAGAGCGGCTTTCAGCTCGTACAGATCGGTAAAGGTCTCAAAAAAAATGAGGTCGGCCCCGGCGGCAGCGCCTGCCCGGACGATGCGGGCGTACTCGCTCACTGCATCCTCAAAGGCCAGCGTTCCGCTGGGTTCCAGCAGTTCTCCCAGCGGGCCGACATCCAGCGCGGTCAGGGCACCGTAGGGCGCACAGGCGCGCTTGCAGTTGGCGATGCCCGCCGCAATGATTTCTTCCAGACTGTAGCGCTGCCCGCCAGCTTGTGGGCCGATGCGCCAAAGGTGTTGGCGTTGACGATGCGGCTGCCCGCAGCGGCATACTTGGCATGGATGCTCTCGATCAGCTCCGGATTGGTGATGTTCAGCTCCTCCGGCTTTGCACCCAGCTTCAGGCCCGAAGCCTGCAGCATGGTGCCCATGCCGCCGTCCAGCAGGACGGTATTGCTCTGTTTGAAAAGTTCACTCGCTTGCACAGGTCTTTCCCCTCTTTCTATACTCACACCGGGTGCGCAGCACGCAGTGGCCGCACCCGGCCAGTTTTCCCTTTACCGGGTGGCCGCTGACCCCCAGAATGGCCGTCACGCTCTTGCGCGGGGTCATCAGGTTGGTATCGGTCACACACAGGCCCGCCCGGCGCACCGTATCCAGCGCGTTTGCCACCAGCGGCTGTACTGCAATATCCCAGTCACCGTAGCCGGGCGAAAACCGCCCGGTCAAATACTTTCCCTCTTTTGCGGCCCACTGGCGCAGCTCTGCTTCGGCTGCGTCTGCGGCCTGCTCGGCCAGCGCGCTGCCAGTGCATCGGACGCACGCCCGCCGCGATATCGCCCACACCGGCACGGCGGATCTGTGCATCCACGCCGGGGCCAAGGGTCACGGCCAGCAGCACCGCCTGCGGGCAGTTTTCCAGATGCTTCATCACATCCCCACCCCGCAGGATGCCTGCTTCGGCAAGGCAGCCGTGTCCGCTTCCAGCCAGACCGCCCGGGGCGTTGCCGCCGCCAGCAGCGGCATGGCGCATGTTTCCAACAGGGTCATGGTGCGGTCGTCCGGTTCCCCTCTGGCCCCGAAATACCGCGCTGCCTGTGCTATATCGATCGCCGCCGGTTTTGCCAGCACCAGCGGCTGCGGTGCACCGATCATCCGCCGCACCTCCTTGCTTTTTTGAAATAAAGTGGTCTTAAGTATACCGCACCTGTGGGATTTTATCAATCCCGCAGAGCGGCGGATAAAAGAAAACTCCCTCAGTCACAGCTCACGCCGTGCCAGCTTCCTCAAGGAGGGAGCCTCTGTCGAAAAGGTAAGCTTTTCGGTTTTGCCAAAGGCCCCATCAGAGGGGGCTGTCTGTGAAGCAGACTGGGGGAGTTCGTTCTTTATTTGATGCAGCTGGAACAGGGCGTATAGCCTGCTTCCACGGCTTCCTGATAGCTGGAGAAGAGGATCTGGTTCTTCTCTGCCGGCAGGTTCGGGCAGGTAGCAGATGGAACTTTTTGCTGTTCACATTGCCGATGTACGCCTGCTGGGCCGTGCTGGATGCCGCCGGGTCGGTGGGGTTCAGCGCGGAATCTGCCGCAAAGTGCTCGGTGCCCACGGTGTAGTTCTGGCCGTCACTGCCAATGGTGATGGTGCCCTGCAGGTCAGTGCGGTACACATCCACCCCGGCATCCCGCAGGATGCTCAGCGTTTCCTCGTGCGGGTGGCCGTACTTGTTGTTCACGCCGCAGGAGATGATGCCCATTTCCGGCAGCACCGCGTTCAGGAAGAGGTAGCTGGTGGAGGTGCTGGAACCGTGGTGGCCCACCTGCAGCACATCGGCCCTGAGGTTCGCGCCGCTATTCACAAGGTCGGTCTCCGCAGTCTTTTCCATGTCACCGGTCAGCAGGAAGCTGGTGGAGCCGTAGTCGATGCGCAGCACAATGGAGGTATCGTTGGTGTCGCTGTACTGTGCCACCGGGCCAAGCATGGTCACGGTAGCGCCGCCCAACGGCCACATCGTGCCCGCGGCGGGCACCTCTACCTGCAGGCCCTGCTGTTGGGTGTACTTGACAAAATCCCGAAAGCACTTGGTGGAGGCATTGGCCACCGGGCTGTACACATGGTACGCCGGGAAGTAGGCCAGTGCGGCAGCCAAGCCGCCTACATGATCCTCATGCGCGTGGGAGCAGAACACATATTTCAGCTGTTCCACCCCCTGACTCTGCAGGTAGGACACCACCAGACTGCCGTCGTCCACATTGCCGCCGTCGTAGAGCATGAACTGTCCGTCGCATTCCACCAGCACACTCAGCGCCTGCCCCACATCGATGAAATGCACCTCCAAGGGTGCGTCCACTGTATCCACAGCCGCCGCAGCAGAAGCGGACGGGTTCGGCACTACATCGGCGCTTCCGCCCGGGACGGACGGCAGCCCGCTGCAGCCCGCAAGGCTCAGCACCAGTGCGGCGGCAGCGGCCAGCGCAGCAAGGCGCTGCCACAGGCCTTTCTTAGGCGCGTTTACTTTTTCTTCTTTCCAGTTTTCCACGTTGTGTTCTCTTTCTGTTGATCGTTTTTTTGGCTTGCGCGCGGGTGCCGAATGGGGCGCAAAGCGT
>ENA-OQCN01000908-OQCN01000908.1-human-gut-metagenome-genome-assembly--contig:-NODE-908-length-15558-cov-2.238999_pt1 | contig 15558 bp, 16 predicted proteins | sample MGYA00242497_ERZ504576 | MGnify/ENA primary metagenome ERZ504576 (study PRJEB26092, sample SAMD00036296) | human gut metagenome | host: Homo sapiens | study: EMG produced TPA metagenomics assembly of... | reverse complement strand
CCAGTGAGGGCATTGATCACATTGTTACCAGATTAAGGTACTATGTGACAGTTATCACGTAATAACATTAGAGGTAAAGCATGGATAAATGGAAAACGATATGCTCACAAGCGCTGCTTGATACTAAGTGGGTGAAGGTGAGAAAAGATGCTGTGGAGCTTCCAAATGGGCAACATATTGATGATTTTTATGCCATTACGATTAACGAGGCGGCGGCAATTGTAGCATTAGATGACTATGGAAATATCATATTGAAAAAAGAATATCGATATTGTTATGGCCGAGACTTGATTGAGATCCCTGCAGGTGGTTTTGAAAGGGGAGAGGAAGGTCTGGAGGTTGCAAAGAGAGAACTGCTAGAAGAGACAGGTTATAGTTCTGATGACTGGCAGTTTATTGGAAGAACAGTAGAAAGTTCCGCGAAGCTTACAAACTATATGCACATATACTTTGCAGATCATTGCCGTAAGGTCAGTGGGCAGCATTTGGACGCGACAGAAGAAATCGAGGTATTGGTCATGCCGTTAGAACAGGCGGTCAGTATGGTGATGGATAACGAGATTTGCTGCAATAGCTCTGCGCATGGGATTCTATGGGCAGCAAGGAAGTATGGCATATAAGGTATAGTAGGTAATTACGTGCCAGCCCCTGGTACTTTGTTTTGTAAGAAATACTTTGTAATAAACTTGGAAGAGGAGAGAGGTAGAAATGAGAAAAAGATTTTTTACAGTAATGGCGGCAGCATTGGTGGTATCAGGAATTCCAGTAATGGCAAAAGAAACCAGTACGGAAGAAAAGATTAGTGAGGCAGTTGAAGAAACAAAGGACAGTACTGAGGCGGAAAGTGTAGTTTCAGGAAATGAGGATCGAATTTCGGAGATTGAGAAGCAGATTCACGATTTGGAGAAGCAAATTGCAGTGTTGAAAGAAGAACGAAAGCAGTTGCGAGAGTCCAATGTTACAGAAATAGGAGATGTAATTTATCAGGATGAGTCTGTTATAATTACTTATAATGGAATTAAGGAAGATGAGTATGGTGATGGATATTCGATTAATTTTATAACAGAAAATCTTACTGATAAAAAAATCATTGTACAGTATGAGGATGCTTCATTGAATGATTTAATGTTTTACGCTGTGTATTCAGCTAATTTAGCCCCAAATAAGAAATCCAAGGATGAAATAGACATGTATGAATCATATGATGAGTATTGTCCGATGGAAGATCTTGAGTATTTGGAATTTAAAGTAGCAGTTTTGGATGGCGATTCTTATGATGAGATTTGTATATCTGATCCGGTTACAATTAGTTTTGAATAAGCAAATGCATAGTGTAACATACAGGGGATCTAAGAAAAAACTCTTGCAAAAATCTATCATACGTGATATGATAACACAAAACAGAAAAAGGAAGAATGTGCATTATATGCAGGAAAAAACAAAAGAGATGGACAGCGCTCTGACTAATAATATGGAAGAGTATCGGACACAAAAAAAGGCACGAGAAAAACGGCTTATGGCTTATGCAGAAGAAATTCAGAAAAATACGCTGCAAATGTCATCTGCATTGATTGCAGAATTAGTGGCAGAAAGAAAATACCAGAAGAAAACGCAGCAGGATATAGCAGATATTACAGGAATATTACCAGCCAATATTGCGCGTTTTGAAAACGGTTCAAGAGTACCGACATTAGTTGTGTTGCAAAAATATGCTAGCGCTCTTGGAAAAAGGATAAAGGTTGAGCTTTGTGATCAGGAAGCAAAGTGAACACATTAAAAGTAAATGATAGTATTGTATATGATAAAATACAGGAGAGAGGGTGATATTAGCAGCAAAGAAGAATACGTGAAACGGGATTACTGCTGTCAGAGTATCCACCGGGAACAGAGCCGTCCAATTACACATTTCCGCAGCGAACACTTGACATGATTCGTGTTTGAGAGGTATGCTGTCTGTTAGGTTCTTAAACAGCCACAAAAAACTTGTTTAAGTAAGGAAAGGAGACGCCAAAAAATAATGAAACCACAGAAAAGTGTTTTTTGCTTTATCGTGGTTGCTAGTTTTTCTTGGTAATATCTTAATGAAAAGACATATGTTAAAAAAAGGAACTATATATCTACTTTCTGTTGGTCTTATGCAGACCTGTGTAATGCCAGCATTTGCAGAAGAAACAACATTCACTGCACCAGAAGAAAGCACCACGATTGAAGTGACAACTGTTCCAGAAACCTCAACTACAGCAGAAGCTGTGCCAACAGAGACACAGGAAACTCTGCCATTCACTGCACCAGAAGAGGCGACAACGCAGCCACAAGAATTTGAAAATTCACAGGAGACGTCCTCATCAGAGGCGATTGAGAATCCTGCTACAAGTGAAATTCATACCACTGAAAGCATTGAGGAATCCACTCAGACTGCATCAGTAGAAGATAATACGGAAGATACCTCGGCAGAGAAAACATCTGAGGAAATCACTGAAGAAGAAAGCAGTGAAGAGGAGAGTACCGAAGAAGTTCTTGGCGAAGGTGTTGAGGAAACCTATTATTCAAAGGCATACTTGAACGCAGATGCTCAGATCTATACCAGTTGGAAAGAGGACGCAGCTGCATTCACTTCACTTCCGGCTGGATATTCAGTTTACGTAACAAGTGTTGTCTTGTTTAATGATGAGCCAGTGTGGGCTAGAATCATGTTTGATGTCAATGATTATAGTAGTGAAGGTTATGTTCGTTTAGATTCTTTGCAGTTGGACGAAAGTGGAATAATGTTGCTCGATACGGATGAATCTCAGAGTTTCCCTGCCGATTATCAGCCCGCACTAAACGCACTTCATCAGGCACATCCTAACTGGATCTTTAAGCCAGTTTACGTTGGCGACTCTTTCTCATATGCAATTAATCAGCAGATGGGGACACCTGCACGAGCTCTTGTGAGCATGTATTATAACGAGGGATATCGTTCATTTTTAGATCGAGATTATGATTTCCGTACTAATACATGGAAACAGTGGGAACCAAATTGGGCTGGCGCATCTGAGGAAACAGTACGTTACTATATGGATCCAAGAAACTTCTTAAATGAGAATGATATTTTCATGTTTGAGTCTTTGTCCTATGAGTCCTATCAGAGCCAGGCTGCCGTAGAAGCTACTCTTGCAAATTGCTTTATGTCAAACGCAACTGTTCCAGGAACTGATTATACATATTCATGGTTGTTCTGCTGGGTCGGAGAGAAGTATAATATTAATCCGGTTGCTCTTGCCAGCCGCGTTAGACAAGAGCAGGGATCAGGCAACTCAGCATGATTTCAGGTACTTATGCCGGCTATGAAGGTCTGTATAACTATTTCAATATTCAGGCAACCGGTTCCACTAGAGATGAAATTCTGCAAAACGGTTTAAAAGAAGCTCAGATTGGTTCCACTATGATGCTTCCTGACGGTTCTGTATCTACAGGTGCCTGGGATACACCATCAAAAGCATTGATTGGTGGCTCCTTAAAATTTGCTAATCAGTATATTCTTCGCAACCAGAATACACTTTATGCGCAGAAGTTTGATTATGACGGAAAGTTCAATGGTAAATACTGGCATCAGTACATGACCAATATTATGGCTCCATATTCTGAAGGAAATCAGGTGCGACGTTCCTATAGTACGACTGGCCAGATGGATAATAATTTCGTATTCCTGATTCCAGTTTATGAAGAACGTCCAGAATCTTCACCAAGGCCGGCGGAACATAAAAATCAAAACACCTGCCTGAACTCAATAACAGTAAACGACCAAGAAATAATTAAAACTTTTGATAAGGATCAGATGGACTTCTATTATAACGTTGGCAAGAATACTATTTATGCGAATGTTCAGGTAAAAGCAGCAGCCGATACTTCAAATATAGCATTCAACAATATTGGTGATTTATCGCATAAGGTAGAAGTAACCACGATAACTGCAATTGCAGAAGATGGGTCTACACGTGAATATCGTTTAATCATTGGATGTGGAGTTGAAATTGAGGATGGGTTCTTCGATGATTTTGACGTTACTGCATACCGTAAGCGCTATCCAAAGCTAAGCAGAAAATATGGGGACGATCTGGATGCTTACTATGAACACTACCTTCTTAAAGGAAAAGCAGCCGGATGGGATGGATCAACAAACGGAGTCTTCCCAAGCGAACGTCCATCTGCCATATACAATGGTGTGGATTATGCGCCGGTATTTGATGCTGAATATTATCTGAACAAGTATCCGGATTTAAAGGCGGCATTTGGCAATGATTCTTCTGCTGCATTGAATCACTTCATTACCTTTGGCATTAAAGAAGGCAGACAAGGATGTGATGATTTCAGCATCGACATTTATAAGGGCAATTATCCGGATCTGAGAAAGGCTTTTGGCAATAACAATGATGCATATGTAGCTCACTATCTGGAATATGGTTTAAAAGAGGGCCGCGATGGACTGGAAGTTCTTCAAGACAGTAAGGATAACACCTCTGATGACAAGAAGGATGATACCAACACTGGTTATGTAGCATCTGCCGAAGAAAAGAAATACTCCGATGTATATGACTATATCTACTATCGAAATGCATATGCAGATTTACGAGCAGCCTTTGGCGATGACTCCGCTAAGTATTTCCAGCATTTTCTGCAGAATGGAATGGCAGAAGGACGTCAGGCATGTAGGGACTTTGATGTAAAGATTTATAAGAACAATTACAAGGATCTGCAGGCAGCATTTGGTAACAATACCGCTTTGTATTATACACATTATATGGAGCATGGAAAAGCTGAGCATCGAAATGCTACTTTTGAAGTGACTGGAAACAACACTTCTACTGGAGGCAGCGGCAATACTGCCTCTGACACAGCTATTTACAATGGCATAGATTACTCGCTAGTGTACGATTATGAGTATTATAAAAAGAACTATGCAGACTTACGAGCTGCCTTTGGCGATGATCCCAAGAAATATCTGAAGCACTTTGTAGAAAATGGAATGCGCGAGGGACGCCAGGCAAAGGCATCATTTAACGTAACTGCATACAAGAATCGTTACGCAGATTTGAGAGCAGCTTTCGGCAATAATAATGTTTCTTATTACATGCACTACATTAACAATGGAAACGCCGAAAACAGATAAAGCCAGTGGGGACAGTGTGGTGGCTGCTTTATTTTGCATCCGGCTTAATTACTGTCCCCTTGGCTTAGCCCTTAAAATAAAAGAAATGGAGTGTGATAAAAAATGAATTTATCAAAAATAACATCATATTGCAATAATCGTATCCAACTACGAAGCCGCAAAGGATTTCTATGTGAACAAGCTGGGATTCTCTGTCATCAGAGAAAACTACCGCCCAGAGCGTAAAGACTGGAAGCTAGATCTTCGTGTCAATGAGCTTACGGAATTGGAGATTTTCGCAGAGGAAAATCCTCCGAAGCGTGTGAATCGCCCGGAGGCATGTGGTTTGCGTCACCTTGCGTTTTGCGTTGATAGCGTGGAGCAGACGGTGAAAGAACTGACAGAGGTAGGAATCGAAAGTGAGCCGATTAGGGTTGACGATTATACTGGAAAGAAGATGACTTCTTCCATGACCCGGACGGACTGCCGCTGGAACTGCATGAGTAAAGCTTTACCCATATACTTTTCCTACGATTTTTTCTCGGACTGCCGCTGGGAGGATCTTGCACAAAAGACTTAAGAATTTATATTGTGCGCTGGCAACATAAACAATTGCTGGTCTCTTTTTCTTCACAATATTTGCAATGTAATTTGAATTAACTAAAGTATACCCTACCGTAAGTCAAATGTCCATCCCCCCCTTGATACCCCGATATTCCCTACCTCGTATCCATATTCTGTAGCGTCTGAGTATTTGCAAATAGTATTGTGCGGTTAAGGGTGGTATCACTGCATTTTAAATAAAGTGTATAAGTATTATTATGCAGACTGCGCACATCAATTGGAACTGTAAATGAGGAAGATTCCCCACTGTTCCATAGGCGTGGATCAGTATCAATAGGTACCTTAGCGACACAATCCCCAGTTAGATCTGAAACTACATATACGCTTGCCTCAAGAGGACGGTAACAATTCGAGAAGCCTACATTTCGAATTGTTACTGTCAGCATTCCGGTATCATCAAATAGCGGATGAAATTTTAATGATGAACTGTCAAGGACATATCGGTAGCCTAGATGACGTTCAATATAGTCATATCCACTCATTCCATTCCAAACATCGTCAGTTCCATTTACTATAGTTTCTTTCCACTTATTCAGTACAGTGCTATCATATTCACTGTTTAGATAAGACACATGCATTTGCGAAAGATCTTTTACAGCGTTATCAAAGTCATTATATACATTATCAATAATCACCTCGCCGCCATTTGGTACATAACGGCAGAGGTTATTCTGAAAGGCAAGCTCATCTTCGCGTGTCCATGCATCGTTATAATTTGTATTCAAATTCGCGGCCGCCTTATCCCCGTAAGTGCCTGTATCATTTGCAGAGCCAAGCATTCCATCGTTATACAAACCTAGACGTGAAGCCAAGGAAGACAAAAGATTTGGCTGTGGACAATGCGGTAATTTGGTGTCATGATACTCGCCTACAATGGTTCTCCACTGCGCAGGAGTGCGAACCGAAAGAAAAATAGAAGGATCAATAACATTGTCCAACTTTTGAATTAGCGTTTCCATCTCACCATTTCCCATATGTGTTGTATTATTCATTTCGCCCCAGTTTCCGACGAAAATTCCCTGCATAATGTAGACAGATGAGGCATACTTATTTACGATTGGTCCAACCTGTTCCATATGTATTAAAATCTGTGACAACTCATTTGGTTCACTTTCTAAATTTTGACCATCCCAATCATATAAGAAGCGCAAAATTAGCTGACTGCCTGTCTTAGTCCATGCAGACAAAATAGAATCAATTTGGCTAAGTGCATTATCAGAAAGATCACAATTTCCATAATTTTTCAGATTAATTTCAATCAGTGATAGTTCAAAAGAAGAGCTGTTTGAATCAATTGCAGCATTTGCCTCAGGCAGTGAAAAAGTGGCATCCTCTGCCAACATATAGCCGCGAATCGAGTACAAGCCAACATATGGATTTTTGATTGTATCACCAGATTCAGAATAGCTATATGGTGTGTAATCGACAAAACATAGACGGCTATTCACCCAAAATAACGAAACAGCAATCAGTACAATAAGAACAACTATGATACTAACAATAACAGAACAAAGACGATGAGAATGTTTTTGCTTCAAGATGAGACTCCTTTTTAATAAACCCAATAAAGTTAGGTATATATCAGCTATATTAGCATCAATTTTATTAATTTGCAAATATGTTTTCCTTTGAAGAAGGATTAGCTTGCATGTCTTGAATTTGTCTTGTATACTGTCAGTATTAGAAAATGAAGTTAAAGAAAAATAGGCGGAGTAGAAATTTTATGCAGGAATTATTTTTAAATAGTGAAGCATCGGTTCAGTCTGACCGTATTTTATATACCCCATCTTTATTTGCGCGCAGTGCACTTCTTAATTTGCAGGAAGTAGGGTCGCTGAAGGCACGCAGTCCACATACATCTACCAGATCGGGGCTGACATCATATTTATATTTCCTTGTTTTGGATGGAGAAGGAAGTTTAACGTATGAAGGACGTCAATATCAGCTAAAACAGGGAGATTGTGTCTTTATTGATTGTCAAAAACCATACAGTCACAGTACATCAGAAAATTTATGGTCACTTGCATGGTGCCATTTTTATGGAACAAGTATGACGGCAATTTATGAAAAATATAAAGAACGAGGTGGATTGCCAATATTTCATCCGGAGAATAGTAAAGTATTTGAAGAACTTTTGAAGCAGTTGTATAAGATTGCAGGATCATCTGATTATATACGTGATATGCGAATTAATGAAAGCTTGAGTACACTTTTAACGCTTCTTATGCAGGAATCTTGGAATCCTGATAATTCAGCAATTTCAAAGAAGCGTATGGAGCTAGTTTCTGTAAAAAATTATATGGACGAGCATTATGTTGAGAAAATTACATTAGATGATTTAGAGGCGCAATTTTTTATTAATAAGTATTATCTTTTGAAAATTTTTAAGGAAACGTATGGAGTGACGATCAGCAGCTATCTGATTTCAAGGCGTATTACAAGGGCAAAACAGCTGCTTCGTTTTACACAAATGACGATAGATGAGGTTGGATGTGCTGTTGGAATGGATGGAGCGGGCTATTTTAGCAGAATGTTTAAAAAAGTCAGAGGGGATCAGTCCCAAAAAATACCGCAAGCAGTGGCAGTAATGGTAAAAACCAATATAGTGCAAAAATAATGCAAGATAAGCTCTGTTTTTTTCTTTTAAAAAGAATAAAATAAAGAGGAAACTGAAAACAAGAATAATCAAAAGAGGAGTTATATCTATGGCTAAGGTTGCATTGATTACAGGAATTACAGGACAGGACGGTTCTTATCTGGCAGAGTTTTTGTTGGAGAAGGGATATGAGGTTCATGGAATTACACGCCGTGCGTCTATTTCAAATACAGCACGTATTGATCATTTGATGGGAAAAATCACACTTCATGACGGAGATCTGTCAGACTCCTCATCATTAATTCGTATTATAAGTCTGGTTAATCCGGATGAGATTTACAATTTGGCAGCACAGTCACATGTGCAGGTATCTTTTGATGTACCAGAGTATTCTGGCGATGTAGATGCACTTGGCGTTCTGCGTATTTTAGAGGCATGCCGTATACTTGGACTGACAAAGAAGACAAAGGTATATCAGGCATCCACATCTGAGCTTTATGGAAAGGTTGAGGAAGTTCCGCAGAAGGAGACAACACCATTTCATCCATATTCTCCATATGCAGTTGCAAAGCAGTATGGCTTTTGGATTGTAAAGGAATACCGTGAAGCATATGGCATGTTTGCTGTAAATGGTATATTGTTTAATCATGAGTCTGAGAGACGTGGTGAAAACTTTGTTACAAGAAAGATTACGTTGCAGCAGGCCGTATTGCAGAGGGACTGCAGGATCATTTGGAGCTTGGAAATATGGATTCTTTACGTGACTGGGGTTATGCAAAGGATTATGTAGAGTGCATGTGGATGATTATGCAGCATGAGACACCAGAAGATTTTGTCATTGCAACAGGTGAGCAGCATACAGTACGTGATTTTACAGAAAAGGCATTTGCAGCAAATGGCATCACGATCCGTTGGGAGGGAACTGGTCTTGATGAAAAGGGCTATGATGCACAGACTGGAAAGATGCTTGTATGTGTAAACCCGGCATGGTTCCGTCCGACTGATGTTGATAATCTGTGGGGTGATCCGACAAAGGCAAAGACTGTTCTTGGCTGGAATCCGCAGAAGACAACATATGCACAGTTAGTTGAGATCATGGCAAAGCATGACAGACAGCTTGCAAAGCAGGAGAAAGCAATGAAGGAGGCTGCTCTGTAATTTAGAAAGAGCGAGAAATAGGTGACGATTATGATGGAGAAGAATGCAAAAATATATGTAGCAGGTCATCGCGGAATGGTAGGTTCTGCGATTGTTAGAGAATTACAGCGCCAGGGATATACGAATATTGTGACTCGTACACATGCTGAGTTGGATTTATGCCGTCAGGATGCGGTTGAGGCATTTTTTGCAGAGGAAAAGCCAGAATACGTATTTTTAGCAGCAGCAAAGGTTGGCGGTATTGTGGCAAATCAGAATGCATTGGCTGATTTTATGTATGAAAACATGATTCTTGAGATGAATGTGATTCACTCTGCATGGAAGAATGGCTGCAAGAAGCTTGAATTTTTAGGTTCTTCTTGTATTTATCCGCGTATGGCACCACAGCCTATGAAGGAAAGCTGCCTTTTGACCTCTGAACTTGAAAAGACAAATGAGGCATATGCGCTTGCTAAAATTTCTGGATTAAAGTATTGCGAATTTTTAAATCGCCAGTATCATACTGATTACATCAGCGTGATGCCGACAAATCTTTATGGTCCTAATGATAATTATCATCCTATCACAGCCATGTGCTTCCAGCACTTATTCGCCGTTTCCATGAGGCAAAGGTAAATGGCCTTGAGGAAGTTACTTGTTGGGGAGATGGTTCACCGCTTCGTGAATTTTTGTATGTAGATGATCTTGCAAACTTATGTGTATTCTTAATGAATAACTATAGCGGAGATGAGACTGTCAATGCCGGAACTGGAAAAGAGCTGACGATTAAAGAGCTGACAGAGTTGGTGGCAAAAGTAATCGGCTATACAGGAAAGATTAATTGGGATACAACAAAGCCAAATGGCACTCCTAGAAAGCTGCTTGATGTATCTAAGGCTAAGAATCTTGGCTGGACATATAAGACAGAGCTTGAAGAAGGAATCCGTCTGTCCTATGAAGTAACTTTTAAATAACCGATGACTGAACGATAATGATTAAATGAAAGGCGGCCGTTACCCAACTTGGGCAGCGGCCTTTCGCATATAAGAAAGGGTAGAAAAATGAATATTGTATTGTTATCTGGTGGTTCTGGACAGCGCTTATGGCCGCTTTCAAATGATATTAGATCAAAACAGTTTATTAAGATTTTTCATAAAGAGGATGGAACACTTGAATCGATGGTGCAAAGAGTGTACCGTCAGATTAGAAGTATTGATCCTGATGCTAATGTGACAATTGCAACATCAAAGTCGCAGGTTTCAGCAATTCATAATCAACTGGGAGAAAATGTTGGAATTAGTGTTGAACCTTGCAGAAGAGATACGTTTCCAGCAATTGCACTGGCGGCAGCTTATTTGAAGGATAAAAAGCATCTGCCGTTAGATGAAGCTATTGTAATTTGTCCTGTTGATCCTTATGTAGATAGTGATTATTTTGAAGCTCTTGATGCGCTTGAAAAGCGTGCGGCAGAAAGTTCGGCTAATCTTGTTTTAATGGGAATTGAGCTACATATCCAAGTGCAAAGTATGGTTATATTATTCCAAAGTCGCTGGAAAATATCAGCTCAGTTTCTATGTTCAAGGAGAAACCAACAGAAGAAGTTGCTCAAACTTATATTACACAGGGAGCTCTTTGGAATGGCGGTGTGTTTGCACTTCGACTTGGCTATGTATTGGAAAGAGCACATCAGCTGATTGATTTTACTGATTATCAGGATTTGTTTGATAAATATGAGACATTAGAGAAAATCAGCTTTGATTATGCAGTTGTTGAGCATGAGGAAAAAATCGAAGTAATGCGTTTTTCTGGAATGTGGAAGGATTTGGGAACATGGAATACTCTTACAGAGGCAATGGACAGCCGTAATGTTGGACAGGCGCTTTTTAGTGAGACATGCCAGAATGTTCATGTCGTAAATGAACTTAATCTTCCAGTGCTTTGTATGGGATTAAAGGATGTTGTTGTATCAGCAGTCCGGATGGCATTCTTGTATCAGATAAAAAGCAGTCGAGCTATATTAAGCCATTCGTCAATACGCTGGATCATAGAGTTATGTTTGCCGAGAAGTCATGGGGAAGTTTTCGTGTTTTGGACGTTGAGAAAGAGAGCCTTACGATTAAGGTGACTTTAAATTCAGGTCATAAAATGAATTATCACAGCCATGAGTTTCGCGATGAAGTATGGACCATTATTTCTGGAACAGGCCGTGTAATTTTAAATGAAAAAGAACGGTCTGTAAAGCCAGGTGATGTTATTGAAATGAAGGCAGGCTGTCGTCATACTATTATTGCAGAGACAGAGCTAAAAGTAATTGAGGTCCAGATGGGAAAAGATGTTAATGTTCATGATAAGATTAAGTATGAAATCTAGTGGACGTTAAAGAGAAGTACGATATAATAGGGAATATATAAGGTGAAAGGAAAATATAACATGTCACACAAAACATTATTTCTTCAGCAGTCTTATGAGGATTGTACTAGGCAATATATGGAATTGCTTGAAAAACAAAAAATGCCGCTTTGGGATTACGTGATTTTGACTGCGTCAAATGAATCACAGGCGCAGTCGTATCGTATGCAGATTCAGTACCGTCTTGATCATGGAATGCTGCCAAAGTCTATTCATTATGCAGTTCTTCCAGATCCAGATGGGAAAAGAGTGGGAAGCGGCGGCGCTACATTAAATGTGCTGCGTTACATACATCAGGATGCAGGAAGTTTTGATGATAAGCGTATTCTCGTGATTCATTCTGGCGGAGACAGTAAGCGTGTGCCACAGTATTCGGCATGTGGCAAGCTGTTCTCGCCTGTTCCGCGTCTGCTTCCAAATGGCAGAAGATCTACACTTTTTGATGAGTTTATGATTTCCATGTGCGGAGTTGCAGCGCGTATTCGTGCTGGTATGCTTGTATGTTCAGGTGATGTTCTTTTGTTGTTTAATCCACTTCAGATTGATTTTTACGGAAGCGGAGCAGCGGCATTGTCAATTAAGGAACCTGCTGAGATTGGAAAAAATCATGGTGTATACCGTGTTGATGAGCAGGGAAATGTAGGTGGATTTTTACATAAGAAAACAGTAGATCAGCTTCATGAGCTGCAGGCTGCAGATGAAAACGGAAATGTTGATATTGATACAGGTGCTGTTATCATGGATACAGATCTGTTAAAGGCATTATATAAATTGGTAGATACGCCAGAGCAGTTTGATGCTTATGTAAATGAAAATACAAGGTTGTCTTTTTATGCAGACTTTTTATATCCGCTGGCATCCCAGTCCTCGCTGGAGCAGTATTATAAGGAAACACCGGAAGGTGATTTTACGCCAGAACTCCATGAGTGCCGCACGAAACTTTGGGAGGTGCTTCATACATTTCATATGAAGCTGATTCGCATGTCACCGGCTGCATTTATCCATTTTGGAACGACAAAAGAGCTGCGCCATTTGATGACAGAGGGAATGGAGCAGTTTGTATATCTTGGATGGAACAGTTTTGTAAATACTAATAGTACAAGCATCCGCGGTGGCTATGCATCTGGAAACAGCTATATCAGCAAGCGTGCAAAGATTGGAAAGGGCACTTATGTAGAGGACAGCTATGTTCACCATGGAACAGTGATTGGAACGAATTGTGTGGTATCAGGTGTTACGCTTGATGGACAGAATATTCCAGACGGTGCCGTGATTCATGGTTTAAAGCTTGGTGAGGAGCAGTTTGTTGCTCGTATGTATGGGGTAAATGATAATCCAAAGGAATGCAGCCTGTTTGGAAGGAAGCTTTCAGAGCCGCTTTGGACAGCAAAAATTTATCCTATTTGCCGCACCATGCGTGAAGCAGTAGATGCTGCGCTGCAGGCATATGAGCAGGGTTTTCCTGTTAAAGACTCTTTTGTTTCATTAAAGGATAGTTTTAATATGGCTGATGTGACAGCAATTCTTCCATGGCAGGATAAATTAGATGATAAGGTCCGTGTGGAATCACTTTTAGAAGCTATTGACAATAAAGTTGATTTAAAGCAGGCATTTATATCTTGCGGAGGAAATGTTTCACCACGCGTTGAACGTTTGCTTTTGAGAGAAGCAGAACGTTTGGATAGTCGTAACCTTGAACAGTTTAGCCGTAAGATTCGTATTTATTACATGCTGTCACTTGTAAAAGAAACATATATGGACAATTGTTTTGATACGATTGGAAAAGCAGTTTTGGATACAGCTGTCGCAGGACTTGAGTGCAGCAGGGAAACGAAGCTTTCTAAGGAAGAGTCAATTGTTCGTCTGCCAGTTCGTGTAAACTGGGGAGGTGGTTGGAGTGATACTCCGCCATACTGCATGGAGCATGGCGGAACTGTTCTGAATGCAGCAGTATTATTAGATGGAAATTACCCAATTGAGGCAATTGCACGTCGCATTGAAGGAAACAGAATTGTTTTGGCTAGTGCAGACAGTGGAGCAGAGCAGGAATTTACTGACATTAAGCAGCTGCAGGATTCAAGTAATCCATATGATCCATTTGCACTTCATAAGGCAGCATTAATTGCATGTGGTCTGATTCCGTATAGTGAGAATCGTTCAATTGAGGAGATTACAAATCAGTTGGGTAGTGGATTATATTTATCTACACGTGTAATCAATATTCCTCGTGGCTCTGGTCTTGGAACATCTTCTATCCTTGCCGGTGCATGTGTGAAAGCATTATATGAAATTACAGGACGCAGACTGGAAGAGGATGAACTATATAACCGTGTGCTTGTATGGAACAGATTATGTCGACAGGAGGAGGCTGGCAGGATCAGGTGGGCGGTCTTGCGCTGGAATTAAGATGGTGACATCTCATGCAGAAGTTAGACAGCAAATTAGCTGTATGCCATGTGTTGTGAGTGAACAGACAATGAAAGAACTTGATGAGCGTTTCTGTCTGATTTATTCTGGACAGCGTCGTCTTGCCAGAATTTGCTGCGCGATGTAGTAGGACGATATGTGGGCGGCAATCCAGATGCAGTCGAGGTTCTGTATGAGATCCAGCGAAGTGCAGTTTTGATGCGTTTTGAGCTGGAGAAAGGTGATGTCGATGCATTTGCAAGACTTTTAAATGAGCACTGGGAATTAAGCAAGCGTCTTGACAGCGGATGTACAAATGTTTGTATTGATATGATTTTTAAGGCAGTAGAAGATCTTATTGATGCAAAGATGATATGTGGCGCAGGAGGCGGTGGTTTCCTTCAGGTTGTATTGAAAAAGGGTATTACGGCCAAACAGCTGCAGGACCGTTTACATGATGTGTTCCAGGACAGTGGTGTATCTGTATGGCAGTGCCAGTTTGTATAAATAATAAGTAAATGAAAGGTCTGCATGCATTATGCATGCAGACTGTTTTGCAGGAGGAGAAAAATATGTTAAAAGGAATTTCACCGTTAATTAGCCCGGAGATGTTAAAGGTTTTATGTGAGATGGGACATGGAGATGAGATTGTTCTTGCAGATGCAAATTTTCCGTCTGAGACAACAGGAAAACGTGTCATTCGTGCAGATGGAATAGGAGCAGCAGATTTACTGAAAGCAATTTTGCCGCTTTTCCCACTTGATACGTATGAAAAAGATCGTTTTATTTTGATGGAGGTGGTTCCAGGAGATCCAGTAGTTCCGGTGATTTGGGATGAATATAAAGAAATTTTAAATGAGCAGGAACCAGGCACGCCAGTTGAATTTATGGAACGCTTTGCGTATTATGAGAGAGCGAAAAATGCATACTGTGTTGTTGCAACAGGTGAAACAGCTCAATATGCTAATATTATCCTGAAAAAAGGGGTTGTATATAAATGAGCCAGTGGAGACAGGGTGCGTCCAGCAAAGGGGATGCAATCTGATAGGTGGAAATCTTATCAAATAAGCTGCTAAACACAGCATTTGAAGCGAGTCTTGAGTGTATTACAGATGCAGAACATTCTATGAGATGTGTGGAGCAAACGATGAATTTCAAAGAAGCAAAATAAGCATGTGTCGGAAGAACCAGTCAAGTTGTTACAGTTTACGTGAGTTGCAAAGTGTAATTTCAAATTGAAGGGTTCTTCTTTTTTTAT
>ENA-OQCN01000907-OQCN01000907.1-human-gut-metagenome-genome-assembly--contig:-NODE-907-length-15558-cov-3.582982_pt1 | contig 15558 bp, 17 predicted proteins | sample MGYA00242497_ERZ504576 | MGnify/ENA primary metagenome ERZ504576 (study PRJEB26092, sample SAMD00036296) | human gut metagenome | host: Homo sapiens | study: EMG produced TPA metagenomics assembly of... | reverse complement strand
AGATCCGGTGGCGATAGCAAAGTGGACACACCTGAACTCATCCCGAACTCAGAAGTTAAGCACTTTCACGGCGACAATAGTTGGGCTTGCCCCTGCGAAGATAGCTAGCTGCCGGGTCCTTTTTTTTTTTGCCTTTTTTTTATATTTTATTGTACAATAATGCGTTGTATGGAGAGTAAAAAAATATGAACAAAATTGGATTTAATAATCAAAAATATTTAGAAATGCAATCTAAGCATATTATGGAGCGTATTGCTCAATTCGGAGATAAATTATATTTGGAATTTGGTGGTAAATTATTTGATGATTATCACGCATCTCGTGTTTTACCTGGATTTTCACCAGATTCAAAACTACAAATGTTGATGCAGTTAAAGGATGATGCAGAAATTGTCATTGTTATTAACGCAAATGATATCGAACAAAACAAAACGCGTTCAGATCTTCAAATTACATATCAAGAAGATGTTTTGCGTTTGATCAATGAATTTACTAAGCGTGGATTGTATGTTGGTAGTGTTGTAGTGACACAATACAATCGTCAAAAAGCGGTTGATTTATTTAAAGCACGTTTAAAACGTAGAAAAATCGATGTATATTTCCATTATTATATTGAAGGATATCCTACAGATACGAAAAAAATTATTTCTGATTCTGGATTTGGAAAAAATGACTATGTTAAAACGACTCGTCCATTAGTTGTTGTAACAGCTCCTGGTCCTGGTAGTGGAAAAATGGCTACATGTTTATCACAGTTGTATCACGAACATAAACATGGTATTAAAGCAGGATATGCAAAATATGAAACATTCCCAATTTGGAATCTTCCTTTGAATCATCCTGTAAATCTTGCTTATGAAGCAGCTACTGCAGATCTTGCGGATGTAAATATGATTGACCCATTTCATTTACAGGCTTACAATGAAGTTACAGTAAACTACAATCGTGACATTGAAATTTTCCCAGTATTAAAAAACATTTTTGAAGAAATTTATGGTTCAAGTCCTTATCAAAGTCCAACCGATATGGGTGTTAATATGGCTGGACTTTGTATAAGTGATGATGATGCTTGTTGTAATGCTAGTAATCAAGAAATTATTCGTCGTTATTTTGTAAGTAAGACTCGTTATGCACATGAACTTTGTTCGCATGAAGAAGTTCAAAAACAAGAAGTCGTAATGAATAAAGCTGGAATTACAGAACTAGATCGTCCATGTGTTATGGCTGCACGTAAAAAAGAAGAAGATTCTCGTTCTTTTTCAGGTGCAATTGAATTAGATGATGGAACAATTATTACAGGTAAAACGACAAACTTAATGGGTGCATGTTCGTCTGTATTAATGAATGTATTAAAATATCTAGCGGGTATTGATAAAAATAAAGTGTTGATTTCTCCTGAAGCTATTGTGCCTATTCAAAATCTAAAAACAGAATATTTAGGTTCAGTCAACCCTAGATTACATTCAAATGAAATTTTAATCGCATTATCCGTTTCAGCTTTACATAGTGAAGATGCAAAGAAAGCATTAGCTATGTTACCTAAATTGAAAGGTATGCAGGCTCATGTGACTTGTGATGTTGCGGATGTAGATTTAAGCATTTATTCGAATTTAGGCATTATGCTTACTTATGATGCTAATAAGAAATAGGAGGTTTTTATGGCAAAATCAATTCCTAGCTCTGGAGCAGGAGCTGTTCGTATTATCTTAAAGAATAAGGATGCTTTTCATTTTGATTTAAGAGAAAAGAAAGAAGATAACGGAAAACAAAGTTATTTGTTTGATGTATATTATGAAAATGCTACAGGTACATTAAATGTCTTGATGGATAATGGGGAACCCGTTATTGCAGCATTGAATTTAAGTTTGGGTAAAGTTATTACTTTATCTAACGATACAAACTTAAAAAAATTATGTAAATATGTTATAGATCAGGTGAATGCTTAATGAAGATAAGATTACATGTTGTTGTAGATAAAGAAGATGATGCGATTGTTGAACTTGTTCAAAATGCATTGAATGAAATTTGTTCAAAAATGTCTTATTCTCCAAGTCGTTTACAACCAAGTTTAGCAGGTTGTATGGAATTCTATGCGACAAGTGAATTAGAAGAAAATGAAATTGATGATCTTTTATCTAAACTTAACAATGATTGGGATGGAGAAAAAGATGATTGTCAAGCTTATAGCTTTAATACGACAATGTTTCATCCAAATGTCTACTACTTACAATTCCAATCTTTCTAGGATATATTATGATTGATTACACAGAAGGTTCAAATAAACAATATCATACTCAATTATCTGTAAATGATGTTGGTGATTATGTCATTTTGACGGGTGATCCAAAAAGAGTAAAAGATATCGCATCGTATTTAGAAGATTCTTATTTTGTTGCGGATAACCGTGAATATGTTACATATTCAGGATATATGAATGGGATATTATGCAGTGTGGTTTCAACTGGTATTGGTGGAGCCAGTACTGCAATCGCAATTGAAGAACTTGTACGACTTGGATGTCATACATTCTTACGGGTAGGTACTTGTGGTGGCATGCGACTTGATGTTCAAGGTGGCGATATCGTGATTGCGAGTGGTGCCATTCGCCAAGAAGGTACTACACGTGAATATGCGCCCATTGAATTTCCAGCTGTGCCAAGTTTTGATGTATTAATTGCTCAAGTTGAAAGTGCAAAAAAACTTTGTCTTCCTTATCATGTTGGGGTTGTTCAAAGTAAGGATTCTTTCTTTGGTCAGCATGCGCCTGAAACGATGCCAGTTTATCAAGAGTTGCAAAACAAATGGAATGCCTATTGTAAGCTAGATTGTTTAGCATCCGAAATGGAATCGAGCACTCTCTTTATAGTAAGTCAAACTCGCCATGTTCGTAGTGGAGCTATGTTTTTATGTTTGGCTAATCAGGAAAGAGAAAAAGCGGGATTATCAAACATTCAAAATCATGATTTAAAACCATTGATGGAATGTGCAGTTCAAACTATAAAAATTTTAATAGAAAAAAGATGAGGCTGAGAATCACTAGGATCTCAGCCTTTTTTTAATGTGTTTTGGAATGTTGTTTGATAAATATCTTTCTGGGCATGAAAACTTTGCTAAGTCTATATCGAGTTTAGCACTTTGCGAATGAATATAGGTAGCACATAGAGCCGCTTGCATTGGATCTTTGCATTGACCTAGCATTGCCACAACTATACCGCACAATATATCTCCGCTGCCACCTTTGGCAAGACCAGCGTTTTGTGCATCTAAAACATATACATTTCCTTGATGGGCAATATAAGTTTGACTTGATTTTAGTATCAGTACACAGCTTGGATATTCTTTAGAAAAGTCACGTGCAATTTCAAATGGGTTTGATAAGATTGTTGATATGTTGATACCTGTTAAGTCCGACATTTCTTTAATATGCGGAGTTAAGATCGTAGTTTCGTTTCGTTTTAACAAATCCAGATTTTTTTGCGCAGCCCATAAGGCATCCGCATCAAGAACAACTTTTTTATCACTCTTTAATATTTGTTCCACTAAAGATATTGTAACATTATTTTTTTGCATACCATTGCCGATTGAAAGGATGGAATAGTTATTCATATTTTGTTTCAAAACTTCGATGGCTTTCGAACTAAAGGTTCCATTACGATCACTACATTGTAGCAGCATATAAAAATCAGATTTGATCGCAAGAATATTTGAAATACATTCTGGAACCATTAATGTAAGTGTTCCAATACCACTTTTATAAGCACTCAAGCTTGCCATATGTATGGCTCCATGCATGTTTTGGCTTCCTCCAATCATCAAGGCTTTGCCAAAAGTTGACTTATGAGCCGTTAATGGACGATCTGGGATATGGATATCCTCTTTGTTCAAGACTTTTATTATGTCCATGCATTTTTGATGTAGAATTTGAGGAATGCCAATATCTACAAGATATAATTTTCCACAATGACTTTTACCATCGTTTAACCATTGTCCTTGTTTATAACAATCTAAACTGATTGTGTAATCTGCGTGAATAGCACAACCTAGAATATTACCCATCGTGCATCGATGCCACTAGGCATATCAATACTGATGATAGTTGAATGTGTTGCGTTTACATTTTGAATCATCGTTTTATAAAAACCTGTGATGTCTCTTGATAATCCGTTGCCAAAGATGCAGTCAATATAAACTTCATATGCTTCATTTGGTAGGTTATAGTCATATTCAATATTGAGATTTTGAATGATTTGAAATTGAATTTTTTCTTCCTCAGACATATTTTTGACTTCTGGAACAACTACAAATATTTTCGAATATTTAGTTTGTAAAAGTCTAGCGATAGCTAATCCATCAGCACCATTGTTTCCAGGTCCACAAAGAATACAAATTGATTTATCAATAGTTATATGTTTTTCAATGATTTTAAAAGATTCTATAGCTGCATGTTCCATAAGAATCAGACTTGGGATTTGATATGTTTCTATAGCGGCATGATCGATGTTTCGAGCCGTAGCTTGTGTATGGATATAGGCAGGATACATAATTTCACCTTCTTCATATTTACTATACTCTTAATGATTAAAAAATGATAATACTTTTATAGATGTATGTTATAATTATGAAATTGGAGGTATTTTATTTTATGTCAAAATCTTCAGCGGCTAAAAAGTCGATTATTGTTGGCGGCCTGATTGGTACGGGTGGTCTGTTTGTTTCAAAATTAATTGGATTGGCATATACAATTCCATTTTCATATATACTGCAATCAGAAGCATATCAATCTGTATATGCACAATCTTATAATATATATGCTTATTTATTGACTATATTTCAATCGGGTGTTCCTTTTGCGGTGGCAACTTTAGTAGCACGTTATATCGCATTGGAAGATGCCAAAAGTGTTATTTTAGTTAAAAAAATTGCATTTGCGATACTTGGATTAACAGGATTTGTAGGAATGATTCTATTATTTACTTTATCCAATGTCATTGCGCCAGCTATGGTAGCCAAGAATGCGGATATCATGGCAAATTGCTTAAAAATATTATCTTTAGCTATTTTTCTTGTTCCAGTTTTATCCGCTTTTAGAGGATATTATCAAGGATTGAAAGAAATGGAGGAATATGCATTTTCTCAAGCTTTTGAACAAGTATTCCGTGTAGCTTTTTTATTAAGTGCGGCTTGTTTAGTTGTATATGCGTTTGGATGGGATAAAAAATATGCATTATATGCAGCTGTAATGTCAACTTCTGTGGCAACGATTGCGGCAATTGCACAATTTGCGTATTTTGATCGTAAACATCAATATGTGGTTGATAAAATGGCAAGTAAACAGACAAAGGCTTGTCATTCAGCTAAAAAGATTTTTAGAGAAATTCTTATTTTAGCCATTCCATATTTGGTTGTTGCGATTCTAGGAAATATTGATCAGGTATTTAATGGATTTTTACTACCAACTGGGTTAAAGTTGCATTACAATGCGAAAGATACCACAACTGTTATTTCTGCATCGAATTATGTTGCTGGAAAATTAAATGCGATTCCAATGATTTTGGGTCCTGGTTTTGCGACAGCTATTATTCCACATATTTCAGAAGCTTTATCTAAGAAAAATTATAAACTTGTTAAGAAGAATGTGTTGGATAGTATTAATGTCGTACTTTATGTCGCAATTCCAGTATCTTTCTGTATCTTTGCGTATGCAGGACCATTGAATTATACATTGTATTATTCAGAGAATTTAGAACTTTGTACATTTGTTGTGCAATGGATGGCTTTAGAAGGCTTCTTATCTACATTTGCTCCTTTGGTGACAAATTTAATGGTGTCATTGGAATTAAGAAAAAATGTTTTAAAGAATCTAGCCATAGGTGTATTGATCAAAGGCGTATTATTGATTCCATTTGTATGGATCATGGGTATTGCGGGTGCTGTTATTTCAAGCTTATTAGGTACGGGCTATATTCTTTATAAAAATTTAAAAGAAATTCATGATGTGTATCATATTTCTTATCGTAAAACAATGATTATTTCAGTACGTATTTTAGTCGGCTTACTCGCATTGTGGATTACTTCAATTTTATTATCAAAAGTAGGTTTGTATGGAGTTGAAGGTTCAAAACTAGTATGTTTATTCAAGATGTGTTTAAATGGTTTATTAAGTGTAATTGTATATGTAGTTGTAACTTTATATTTAAAAGTTCCTCAAAGTATTTTTCACTTTCAACTAAAAAAGAAATCGGGTGTATAAAATGTATGATGTTATAGTAATTGGAGCTGGACATGCTGGAATTGAGGCATGTTTAGCATCGAGTCGAATGAATAAAAAAACCGCAATTGTTACTCTAAGTAAGGATATGATTGGTTCTATGCCATGTAATCCAAGTGTTGGTGGACCGGCAAAAGGAATTGTTGTACGTGAATTGATGCGTTGGGTGGTATGATGCCTATTGCGGCGGATAAAACCGCTTTACAATTTAAAATGTTGAATACGACAAAAGGCCCAGGAGTATGGAGTTTGCGTGTTCAAAGTGATAAGATTGCGTATAAACATTTTATGAAAGAGGCTTTAGAAAAACAAGATCATTTAGATATTATTGAGGCTGCATGTAAAAGTGTGGTTATTAAAGATGGTAAAGCCATTGGTGTTGAATTAGAAGACGGAACTTTTATAGAAAGTAAAGCCGTTGTCTTGACAGCGGGTACATATATGACAAGTAATGTCTTAAGAGGACATACGTCAACTGTTTCTGGTCCAGAAGAACAAAGAACAGTGAATACTTTATCAAAGTCTTTGCGTGATGCAGGAATTCGTACATTCCGTTTAAAAACGGGGACTCCAGCACGTGTAAAAATGGATACAATTGATTTTTCAAAGGGCGAACCTCAGCCGGGGACAAATCAGTTTTTACGTTTTAGTGAGACAACAAACCAAGAAGACGTATTACCTTTTGAAAAACAAGAGATTTGTCATTTGATTTATACACAACCAAAAACGCATGAAATTATTCATACACATTTACATGATTCTGCAATGTATTCAGGATTGGTTAAAGGTGTAGGGCCTCGTTATTGTCCGAGTATTGAGGATAAATTAGTTCGTTTTGCGGATAAGGAAAGACACCAGCTTTTCTTAGAACCGGAGTCAAAAGAATTGGATACGATTTATATTCAAGGTTTTTCAACATCTATGCCAATTGATGTACAAGAAGAAATGGTTCATTCATTACCTGGCTTAGAGCATTGTGTGATTGAAAAATATGCATATGCGATTGAATATGATGCGATTGATCCACTTCAAATGAAGCCAAACATGGAAAGTAAAATTGTTGAAAACTTATTTACGGCAGGACAAGTCAATGGTACAAGTGGTTATGAAGAAGCAGCTGGTCAAGGTTTAATGGCTGGTGCAAATGCCGCTTTGAAAGTGGATGGAAAAGAACCATTTGTCCTTCGTCGTGATGAAGCGTATATTGGTGTTATGTTAGATGATTTATGTACAAAAGGTACGAAAGAACCATATCGTTTATTGACTTCACGTGCTGAATATCGATTGTTGTTGCGTCATGATAATGCGGATCAAAGATACTAGAAAAAGGTTATGAAATTGGTTTGGTTTCACAAGAAAGATATGATGCGTTTAAAAAGAAAATGGAAGCTATTGAAGTGGCTAGAGAAGAACTTTCAAATGCGCATATTAAACCAAATAGTGATGTGGATGAATATCTAAAGAGTTTAGGATTTGAACCATTAGCACATGGATGTAGTGCATTGGATTTGATTAAACGTCCAAAAATCACGGTAAAGGGATTGGCTAAATATACAGGATTAGACTATGAAGATCAAATCAATGAACAAATTGAGATTCAAACAAAGTATGCTGGATATATCGCAAAGGCAAAGCGTGATGCAAAGCATCTTCAACAAATGGAAAAAATGAAGCTTGCTCATGATTTGGATTATGAGAATATGGATAATCTTTCTTTAGAGGCAAGACAGAAATTAACGGAAATTCGACCTTTGACATTGGGACAGGCTAGTCGTATTTCGGGTATTAATCCGAGTGATATAGCGATTTTAGCTATGCGCGTGAAATAATTTTCATTGAATTCGCTTTCAAAAATGTGCTATATTAAAAAGGGGATTTATTTATGAAAGGAAGACGGAAAAAGATTCAACATGTATTTGTATATTTCGTAATGCTTGGAATGTCTGCTTTTTTAATCATGGGTGGAATGCGTCAATTGGCCATGACTCATGAGTTAAGGACTAGTATAAATCAAAAGCAGAAAGAGAAAAAAGCTTTGTCTTCAAAAAAGAAGGAATTGGAGAAGGCAAAACAAAATTTGACAAATCCAGATTATGTTGAATATATTGCGCGCGGAAAATACTTAGTGACAAAAGAGGGGGAGCAAGTATTTAAATTTCCAAGTAAAGACAACTAGGCCATTGCGGTCTAGTTTTTTGTGCAAAATAAAAAAGTGCCGAAGCACTTTTCATATCTATATGGTGAGGCCGATGCGATTTGAACGCACACGAGCATTACTCACTACCCCCTCAAAGTAGCGTGTCTACCAATTCCACCACGGCCTCATAGTGTTAAAATATTACACTATTTTTGTCAGCTTGGCAACACATTCAAGTCCGATAGTTTGACAAAACATGTCAACGGGTTGTACGTATTCGCATTGATACCCATATTCTTTAAATATTTTTAAATCTCTTGATAATGTTTTAGGATTACAAGAAACATATACGATTTTATCAGGTTGCATTGTTATTGTGTCTTTAATACCATTTTCAGTCATGCCTTTTCTTGGTGGATCAATAAAAATAACATCAATTTTATCCTCTTTATGATTATGCGCAAAATCTGTGGCATCCTGGCAAACGTAGTGACAATGATCAAGATGATTCATTTTGGTATTGTCATTGGCATTATCTACAGCTTCTTTAACGATTTCAACGCCAATCACACTTTTGGCATGTTGACTTACAGCCATTCCAATAGTTCCAGTACCAGCATACATGTCAATGCATGTTTCATTTCCAGTAAGATTAGCTGCTTTAATGGTTTGGCTATATAGAACTTCCATTTGTTTAGGATTGACTTGGAAGAATGCTTTAAAATGTAATTTTACTTTATTACCCAAACATTCTTCGATGATATAGTCATTGCCATATAATACTTTATATGTATCGCCTAAGATCACATTGTCATTTCGTGTATTGTAGTTAAATACAATACTTGTGATATTTGCGAATGTGTTTTTTAATTGGTCAGATAAAGATGTAATATTTTTTTCGTTTTTACCAATAAATACCACTTGAATTTCATCTGTACTCGAATGACGGATAAATACGTGTCTTAAATCTTGAGCCATTTTAAGTGTGATCTTTTTTTGAATAAAGCTAAATACTTCATTGATCACATGGTCTTGAATCTTACATTCTTTGCATGTCACAACGTCGTTTGAATGTTGACGATAAAATCCCATTTGTACTTTTCCATCCTTAATTTTAACAGGAAATTGTGCTTTGTTACGATAGTACCAAGGATTATCCATTCCTAGAATTGGCTTTACTTCTATGCTTCAAAAAGCTTTTTAACATGTTTATATTTATAGTCTAATTGATAGGCATAACTCATATGTTGTAGTTGGCATCCACCACATGTTTTGGCAACTTCACAAGTTAGTTCTTGACGGTTTATACTTGGCTTTAAAAAGTTCAATAATAATGCCAAAAGCGTATTTTTTGTTGACCTTAACAATTTTAATTTTTGCCTTTTCACCAATTAATAAGTTTGGAACAAAAACGACCATATCTCAATTTTAACAACACCACTATTTAAATCTGTATCATCGATACATGTTACTATATATTCTTCATTTTTTCATACATAAGTATGATAACTAAAAAATTAAAATTGACAAATGGAATTGTTTGAGTAAAATATATAGCGTAACTATGTAAAAAAGCATAGCGTGCTATGAAAATGAGGTGAATACAGTGCGTGATAATGATGAAATTGGTTTTTATTTTGGTTTTGATCAAGAAAAAAATGGACAAACATATGAATGAAGGATTAAAGAAGTATGATTTGACAAAGTCACAGCGTGATGTTTTAGGATATTTGCATTTTACAGATAAAGAAGTAGTCATTCAGAAAGACATTGAAGAGCATTTCCATATTTCAAATCCAACAGTTACTGGAATTCTAAATCGTTTAGAACAAAAGGGATTTATTGAAAGAAAACATGATCCTAAAGATAAACGTGTTCGTGCAATCGTATTAACACAAAAAGAGCAGGATCTTCATGAGGATATTGAAAATCAGATTCGAATCATGGAATCAAAATTTAGTGATGCCTTAGGAGAAGAAAAGCGAAAGCAGTTGTTGGAAATTTTGAAAGAACTTGCTCAAAATTTAGAATAAGGGGGTTTATTATGGTTAAAACTTTATTGAATGAAGTGAAAGAATATAAAAGGATACTATTTTAAGTCCGGTTTATGTATCAATTGAGGCTATACTTGAAGTGTTTATTCCGTTTTTGATGGCAATCCTAGTGGATAATGGCATTGAAAAAGGGGATATGAAATCAATTTGGTTTTATGGCTTTTTGATGTTGGTGGCAGCCTTTGTATCTTTGTGGGCTGGTGCAAAAAGTGGAAAGCATGCGGCAATCGCATCGAGTGGATTTGCGAAGAATCTTAGAAAAGCAGAGTATCGTAATATTCAAAACTTTTCTTTTTCAAATATTGATGCCTATTCAACAAGTGGATTAATTACACGTATGATGACAGATGTTACAAATATTCAAAATGCGTATCAGATGATTATTCGTATTTGTGTTCGTGCACCACTTATGTTGATAGCTTCATTGATTATGGCTTTTATCATTAATAAAGAAATGGCTTTGATTTTTGTGGCTGCCGTACTTGTTTTAGGCGTTGTTTTGTTTGGAATTATTTTTATCGTAAGTCCCATCTTTAGTCGACTTTTCTCTCGTTATGATTTTTTAAATGCGAGTATTCAAGAAAACATTTTAGGGATTCGTGTTGTGAAGTCATTTGTTCGTAAGGATCATGAAATTGAAAAATTCCGTAAAGAAAGTGAGACTATTTTTAGTATTCAAGGGAAAGCTGAAAAAATATTGGTGTTTAACTCTCCTGTGATGCAACTTTGTATGTATGGCACAATTCTTTTGATTTCATGGTTAGGGGCTCATCAAATTGTCGCAAATAATATGACGACTGGTGAGTTGATGTCTTTATTTACATATACCGCAAGTATTTTGATGTCATTAATGATGATGAGTATGGTTTTTGTCATGGTGACAATGTCAATTGCGAGTGGAAGACGTATTGCTGAAGTATTAAATCAAGAATCAGATCTTACAAGTCCTGAAAATGGTATTCAAACAGTAGAAAACGGAACCATTGATTTTGAAGATGTTTCATTTCATTATGGCAACGATGAAGACATTTTAAGTCACATCAATTTACACATTCCTTCAGGATCAACTCTAGGAATTCTTGGAGCAACAGGATCGAGTAAATCGAGTTTAGTACAATTGATTCCACGATTATATGATGTAACACAAGGGAGTGTTAAAGTAGCGGGAATGAATGTTCGTGATTATGATTTAAAAGTGCTTCGTGATAATGTGGCCATGGTTCTACAAAAGAATGTTTTATTTTCGGGAACCATCAAGGAGAATATGCGTTGGGGAAATCCAAATGCGAGTGATGAAGAAATTATGGAGGCTTGTAAACTTGCACAGGCAGATGAATTTATTCAGTTGATGCCAAATAAATATGATACGTATATTGAGCAAGGTGGATCGAATGTTTCGGGTGGACAAAGACAGCGCTTGTGTATCGCAAGAGCTATATTAAAGAGTCCGAAAATTTTGATTTTAGATGATTCTACAAGTGCCGTGGATACAAAAACAGATGCTTTGATTCGACAAGCATTCTTAGAGAAGATTCCACATACAACTCGAATCATTATTTCACAGCGTGTTTCAAGTATTCAAGATGCAGATCAGATTCTTGTGATTGACGATGGAAAAATTTCTGGTTTAGGTACGCATGAAGAATTATTAAAATCGAATGCGATGTATAAAGAAACTTTTGAAGCACAAAACAATGGAGGTGATTTTGATGAACAATAGAGATACAAATAGTTTAAAGCGTGTAATTAAAGAAACAATCACTTCTTATAAAATTGAAGTTTTATTGTGCTTGTATTAATTATAGTGTCAAGTATTGCCAATGTATATGGAAGTATGTTTTTAAAGAGCTTGATTGATGATTATATTGTTCCGTTATTATCACAAACAGTTCCAAATTATGTGCCTTTATTAAATGCATTAATGAAATTGGTGATGATTTATGGTGTAGGTATCTTAGCTACGTATGGATTTAATCGTATAATGGTAACAATTTCATTGGGTACTTTAAAACATATTCGTGATGAATTGTTTGAACATATGCAGACGTTGCCATTACGTTTTTTGATACACATGCACATGGTGATATCATGTCAGTGTATACAAATGATACGGATACTTTAAGACAGCTAATTTCTCAAAGTATTCCTCAAGTTATTGTATCTTTTATGACGATTATCTCAGTTACGATTTCTATGTTTATCTTAAATGTTCCATTAGCTGTTTTAACAATCGCATGTGGTTTATTGATGGTGTATACTTCCAAAAAGATTTCGGCAAAGTCAGGTAAATACTTTATTGCCCAACAAAAACAATTGGGTGTAGAAAATGGTTTTATTGAAGAAATGATGGAAGGTAGTAAAGTCATTAAAGTTTTTACGCATGAAGAACAAAGCATCAAAGATTTTGATCAAGTAAATAATGCGTTGTTTGAAGCAAGTGCGAATGCGAATACGTTTGCGAATGTTTTAATGCCAATCGTAATGAACATTGGATATATTTCTTATGTGCTTATAGCGGTTATGGGTTCTATTTTTGCGCTAAATCATATTGCTGGCTTAACATTAGGTGGTATTGCGGCATTCTTACAGTTGAATCGTAGTTTTACAAATCCAATTGGACAAATCAGTATGCAGTTAAATGCGGTAATCATGGCAGATGCAGGGGCTAAGCGTATTTATGAAATTATAGATACAGAAAGTGAAGTGGATGATGGTGTGGTTACTTTAGAACAAATTGATCATGATCATTGGGCTTGGCATCATCCAAGAAAAAATGGACAAGATGAATTGGTTCCACTTCGTGGAGATGTTCGTTTTGAAAATGTAAACTTCTCATATAATCCAGATAAACAGATTTTATTTGATGTTTCTCTATTTGCGAAACCAGGTCAAAAAATTGCCTTTGTAGGAGCTACAGGTGCTGGTAAAACAACCATTACGAATCTAATCAATCGCTTTTATGATATTCAATCGGGTTCCATTACATATGATGGTATTGATGTAAAATTAATCAAAAAGGCAGATCTTAGAAAATCATTAGGTATTGTATTGCAGGATACAAACTTATTTACCGGTACCATCATGGATAATATTCGTTATGGAAGATTGGATGCGACAGACGAAGAGTGTATTGCGGCAAGTAAACTTTCGAATGCGCATGAATTTATTAAACACTTAGAACATGGATATGACACAATGATTCATGCAGGTGGAGAATCTTTGTCGCAAGGACAAAGACAACTTTTATCCATTGCTCGTGCAGCTGTTGCCAATCCTCCTGTATTGATTTTGGATGAGGCAACAAGTTCCATTGATACACATACGGAGCGGATTGTTCAGGAAGGTATGGATAAGTTAATGGAAGGAAGAACGGTATTTGTGATTGCACATAGACTTTCAACGATTCAAAATAGTGATGCGATCATGGTATTAGAACAAGGTCGTATTATTGAGCGTGGAAATCACGAGGATTTGTTGAAACAAAAGGGTAAATACTATCAATTGTACACGGGTGCTTTTGAGTTAGACTAAATTTTAAATTTAAGCTTGCATATATTTTGATTATGTTATAAAATATATGCGTTGTCGACGTAGCTCAGCCGGATAGAGCATGCGCCTTCTAAGCGCACGGTCGGGGGTTCGAATCCCTCCGTCGACGCCATCTTGTAAATTAAGTCCTTATATAAGGGCTTTTTTTCTGTTTATAGATAGTTTTGAAAACCTTTTTGAAAACCTTTATAAAAAAACAAAGAAACATTATGTCTCTTTGTTGAAAAGGTTTAATCAAAAATATTGATGTTAAGATTTAATAAACTGGAATTTGTTTCTTGATACTTATTACACTTTTGCTTTTTTCTTAATCATACATATTGCTGCTAAAGTAACTATAACATAACCTAATAGTGCAATAATTGATGATTCAATTCCAAATTCTCCACCAGTGAAAACAAAGTCTTTTGAATCAAGTACATATGTCATAACCGAATATTCATCTGCCTTTTCACTTATCGATAAACCGCCGCCAATAATTAAAATATTCCAAAGTGAATGAACAATTCCGCTGTTCCAAACAGAACCACTTTCAATAGCAACCATTGAGAACATTATTCCCACCATTGTTCCAGCAATAAGAACCAACAGGCTACTTATAATGGAAAAATCCATTCCTATAATATGTACTAATCCAAATAAAACTGATGGAACTAATACAGCTACTTTAATATTCCATTTCTCTTTTAACAGATTTAGAATAACTCCTCGAAAAACCATTTCTTCAACAAAACCAGCGGCTATGCCTGTAAAAGCAATACCAGCACTCAGTATTGAAAAAATCTGATTACTATTCATTCCAGAAGAAACGTATTTTCCAGAAAAGAAAAAAAAGATAAACCGCTATTACTGTCACAGGTAATAATACACCTACAATAATCCATTTAGCTTTAATTGAAAATTTTGGCATTCCCAAATTTTCTATTTTTATTTTAAGTAGTCTTTTTGAAAATAATTCAATTAAAGCAAATGCTAATCCAACATATATAATTCCTGCTATAATATTGCATATACCTTCTGGAATTTTAACCAAAACAAACAAACTTGCCACTAACTGAGCTAATATTTGAGCTACTAGCAATACAATGATAGCTTCCAAAGCCCCTCCTATCGTCTTTCTTGTACTCATAAAATGCTCTCCTTTACCTTCATTATTGCAAAAAATTACTACCAACTTAACAAATTCCGATTTATCTATATTTAGACTTCATTATAATCATGTTGATTGAATTATCAATAGAAAATTTTATCTGTTTTGTGTGTTTGTGTTAACACAGAAGGAAAGAAAAAGGATTATTATATACATAGAACTACTACAAGACTACTACTTGCAGATGTGTTCTGAAAACACTCCTCTCCGTCTAACTAACGGAGTCTTGGGTGTTTTTTTTAATTGTGAAATCAATTAAAATAGTATTGAAAAGAGTAGCTAACTATATAAAATTCAAGTAATTTTTATGAAAAAGTTTGAAAATATAAAATTACTAGAATTTTTAGTTATTTTTGAATTGATCTTTGAAAATGTGAATATTGGATTAAATTTAGGCATG
>ENA-OQCN01000903-OQCN01000903.1-human-gut-metagenome-genome-assembly--contig:-NODE-903-length-15589-cov-4.842064_pt1 | contig 15589 bp, 17 predicted proteins | sample MGYA00242497_ERZ504576 | MGnify/ENA primary metagenome ERZ504576 (study PRJEB26092, sample SAMD00036296) | human gut metagenome | host: Homo sapiens | study: EMG produced TPA metagenomics assembly of... | reverse complement strand
CTATAGTTAATACATCGCAAGGGGATATATCTTCTTGCGTGTAAAATTTCATATATCTTATTCAAGATAATTACCCTATTGGATAAAGAAATTTCAAAATTTCCACTATAATACATTATCCCGATGATAACCGGAGAAATCAAGCGTTACTTAAGGGATCAGGGAATGATAAAGGTCAGCCGTTCTTTAAAAGAGATTAATGCAAAGGCTTATCGGGTACATGAGGCACTATTTGCCGAAAGAGGAAGAGAACCAGGGCTTGAGGAGATTGCAGAGAAAATTGCGGTGACGAGAGAAGAACTCGTGATGGCAATGGAGGCAGGTGCACAGATTGAATCCCTGCAGAAGATGATTTATCAGGGGGATGGAAGTGGAATTGTACTGGAAGATAAAATCGAAGAACCGGAAAACGGACAGGAGAGTCTTTTAAATAAAATGCTTCTCGAACAGCTTTTGGGAAGTCTGGAGGCAAAAGAGCGGGAATTGATTTATCTGCGGTTTTTTCAGGAAAAACACAGATGCAGATTGCAGGAGAACTTGGAATTTCGCAGGTTCAGGTGTCGAGAATGGAGAAAAAGATTTTAAAAGTTTTAAGGGAACGGATTGATTAGGAGTAATCCAGAGTAATTCAGGTATAATTTTCAGACGTTTGTTAAATACTAAATTCTGCATCTTATAAGGCAAGGAGCAGCAGAAAACATGAGTGATATTTTATATATACAGACCGAAAAAAATGTAGAAGTACACAGTCCCGAAGTTTACGTTCAGGATGTGGCAAGTTTGTCATGCAGTAATGGAAAAGTATTAAACCGAAATAAAGCCCGCAAATTATTTACGATTCCAAATGAAAAACCAGGGCGGTATGTAATATCTGCACTGGAAATCGTGGATTTAATTCAAAGAAATGAAGAGAGCGTAGATGTGACGCATATCGGAGAGGCAAATTTTATTCTGACTTATGAAACACAGAAACACGCCCATCAATTCTATTCCTGGTTAAAAACAATTTTTGTATCGCTTGTGACATTTTTTGGAGGGGCATTTTCGATTATGACCTTCAATACGGATGTTGATACGGCAGGTTTATTTATGAAAGTATATGAGCAGATCACCGGAAGAGTTTCAAATGGAAAAACAATTTTGGAACTATCGTATTCAATTGGAATCGGACTCGGTGTTGTCTTTTTCTTTAATCATTTTGGTGGCAGAAAGATTACGGAAGACCCGACTCCAATGGAAGTAGAAATGCGGGTTTATGAGGATGATGTCAATAAGACACTGATTGAGCAGGAAAAAAGAAAGGAACGAAAATAAGATGTTAAGAGAGCTTTTGGCCGGAATTGTGGGATTATGTGGCGGTATGGTTGTAGCAACAGCTCTGGCGGCATTTATTATCGGACTTGGAATGATTCCGAGATATGCCGGAGTGACACACACCGGAAATCATTTACTGTTTTATGAAAACAGCCTGATGCTTGGCAGTTTTCTGGGAAATCTGTTTTTACTTTATCGGATTCATATCAATCTGGGTATTTGGTGCGTAGCTCTTGTTGGAATCGGATTTGGGATTTTTCTGGGAAGCTGGGTGATTGCGCTTGGAGAAGTCGTGAATGTATTTGCAATTATGGCAAGAAGAGTCGGTCTTACGAAAGGTGCAGGACTGGTTATTTTATCGATTGCAGTTGGAAAGGTACTTGGAAGTCTGGTTCAGTTTTTTTGTTAAAGATTAAGAAAAGGATAGTGAGTCTAGGAAAATCAGGAGAAGCATTTTACAGGATAAAAAATCTATAAGAGTTTCATAGAAATTTCATGGAAGATTTATTTTCCACCGGCATTGAATATGGTATAATAACCCATGGCAGCAGAATGGGCGAACTGCTGTAAGTTTTTAAGACCGGAGGAAAGAAAGTTTTATGACAAATGAACAATACTACGACTTGATTGTGCCGTATCAGGATGCATTGAATCTTTTAAAAGCCAGACTTGATGTACTCAATCATTCCATGTATGGCAATAAATCACATCCGATTCATAATATACAGTTTCGTATTAAACAAAAAGCAAGTATTGAAGAAAAATTAAAACGCATGGATTTGCAGGGGAGTTTTATGAATGCAAAAGAGCATTTGCAGGACATTGCCGGAATCCGTGTTATCTGCTACTTTGAAAAGGATGTCGAACTCCTTGCAGAACAGTTAAGAAAACAGAGTGATTTGATTTTGGTCAAAGAAAAAGACTATATTACAAATCCAAAACCAAATGGATACCGCAGTTTTCACATGATTCTGGGGATTCAGGTATATTCGATGGAAAGTACAGAATATTATCCGGTGGAAGTGCAGATTCGTACCATTGGCATGGATTTCTGGGCAAGCATGGAGCATCGAATCTGTTATAAACAGGAGCGTGATAATAAAGAAGAAATTCAAAGAGAACTGCTTCGTTATGCAGAGATTTTAAAAGAAATTGAAGAGGGCTTTGAGGGTTATAACGAGCAAAATCAAAATGAAAAAGCCAGACTTTCTCATAAAACGAATTGACCGATTTTACGGATAAACATAGACAAATAAACTGCCGGTGTGTTAATCTATTAAAGTTAGCGATTCATGGGGAGAGAAAAGATGGCTGTAAAAAGTGAGAAAAAAAAGGGCTCAAAGAAACAAAATCAAAGCCAAAGAGATAAAATAAGAGAGAAAAACCGGAAAAAAGAAAATAAAAAACGAAATAAGCAGATAAAAGAAAAGTATCTTTCAATGGTAAAGAGAAGAGAGTTTCAAATTTGGGCAGTGACGCTTATTTTGTGCTTTTTGGTGCAATTATGATTTATTCTGCGTCGAGTACGACCTGTGCGAATTCAGAAAAGTATAATTATGATTCTTTCTACTATTTTAAACGGCAGATGGTATTTATTTTGCTTGGATTAGTCTGCATGGTAATTTTGCCGAAATTGAATTATACAGGATTCTGGCATTTTACGACAGTGGGGTATCTTGTTGGAATTGGATTGATTTTATGGGTGTTTGCAAAAGGAGAAGAGATAAACGGTGCGAAGCGCTGGTTTCAGTTAGGACCGATTTCCTTTCAGGTGGCTGAGCCGGTAAAAGTATTTGTGATCCTGGCATTGGCCTGTCTGATTCAAAGACGGTATGTTTATATGAAGCCAAGACACAAGATTTTTGAGAAGCGGTCGGCAAAGGTTATTCAGGCAGCTGACTGGATTAGACCGATAATTATAAAAAATAATTCTTATTTTGTGGTTTTATTGTGGGGAGTCGGGGCAGTTCCGGCGGTGATGTTGTGGCAGTTGTCGAGGGATTTGAGTTCTGCAATTGTTGTACTTGGGATTACTTACCTAATCACGGTGGTCTGCATTAAATCACCGAAATTAAAAATAGTTGCACTTGTCTGTGTAATAGCCGTCAGTCTTGCAATGGTGCTTTCGATTTACTTTAATCTGCCAAGTGAAACATTGATTAATGCGGATACATATTCGTTCCGTAAGGCGAGAATTGCTGCATGGCTTGCACCACAGAAATATGCTTCGACAAAATCGTATCAGACGCTTCAATCTTTGTATGCGATTGGTTCCGGTGGGATTTTTGGAAAGGGATTTGGTAATTCGGTACAAAAGAAGCCGGGATTTATTCCGGAAGCTCATACAGATATGATTTTTTCAATTATCTGTGAGGAACTTGGACTGGTGGGCGCATTAGTCATTATCGGACTTTTGATTTATCTGTTGTACCTGATTTATCAGGTGGCAAAAAATTCTGAAAATGTCTACGGTTCTGTACTGGCGATGGGAGTCTTTTTCCACATTGGAGTTCAGAGTATTATTAACATTGCAGTAAATATTAATTTATTTCCAAATACAGGTATTCCGCTCCCATTTTTTAGCTATGGAGGTACTTCTATCGTTATTATTATGGCTGAAATGGGACTTGTGATATCGATAGACCGGTATCATTGTTTGAAGAGGGCAAAACGGTTGTACGGAGAAGAAAAAGAAGCGGAGAAGTAATAATTTTGCCTTTGAAAAGCCATACTAATCCTAAAGTAAAAAGATATATTTTTGAAATGAGCTGTAGAAAAATTTCAAGAATATAGAAGAGGATGGTGACTGGTATGGCTAAGAACACTCAAACCACAGCAGAAGCAATTGAAAAAATAAAACAACAAGAAGAATACGGAAAGTACGTAAAAAAAATGACACCTGTTCACAGTTTGCCGAAAAATATGGCGCGTGCTTTTTTATCAGGTGGGATTATCTGTACGATAGGACAGGGAATTATGAATATTTGTAAGAGCCAGGGGCTTGATGCGCAGACCAGTGGAAGCTGGACTTCGCTCCTCCTGGTTCTTTTTAGTGTCATTCTTACAGGATTTAATATTTATCCAAGACTTGCAAAATGGGGAGGAGCAGGCACGTTAGTACCGATTACAGGGTTTGCGAATTCAGTAGCGGCACCGGCAATTGAATATCAAAAAGAAGGACAGGTATTCGGCATTGGGTGTAAAATTTTTATCATTGCAGGGCCGGTGATTCTGTATGGAATTTTGACTTCAGCACTGATGGGGCTGATTTATTATACGCTTAGACAATGTGGAATCGTATAAGGAGGTCTGGATAAAAATGGAACGGGAACAGATGATAGGAAAACAGAGTATTTTATTTCATAATGCAGTGCATATTTTAAGTGGAGCCTCTATGGTTGGAAAAAAAGAGGGAGATGGGCCGCTTGGAAAATATTTTGACAAAATAGGAGAAGAGGACGGGCTGTTTGGATGCCAGTCGTGGGAGGAAGCCGAAAGTATCCTGCAAAAAGAAGCAGTATCGATGGCGATAAAAAAAGTGGGACTCTCCAAGGAAGAAATCCGTATGATTTATGCCGGAGACCTGCTGGCACAGACGATTGCCTCTTCCTTTGGGATTATTGGATTTGAAATTCCGGTTTATGGATTGTATGGAGCTTGTGCGACAATGGGAGAAGCACTGTCGCTTGCTTCTATGGCGGTGGCGGGAGGATATGGAGATTATGTTGTGGCAGTAACTTCAAGTCATTTTGGAAGTGCAGAAAAAGAATTTCGATTTCCACTTGGATATGGAAATCAAAGACCGTTTTCAGCTACCTGGACTGTGACAGGAAGCGGAGCCTGTGTGCTTGGCCGAAAAGGCGGAAAAGCAAGAATTACCGGAATTACAACAGGGAAAATCATAGATTACGGCTTAAAGGATTCTTTGAATATGGGAGCCTGTATGGCACCGGCTGCGAGCGATACCATTTATCAGAATCTGGAGGATTTTGGACGAAAACCGGAGGACTACGACCGCATTATTACCGGTGATTTGGGAGAAGTGGGAAAAGAAATTTTGATTGATTTATTGAAAGAAAAGGGATATGATGTTACGGCAAAGCTGATGGACTGTGGAATCGAAATTTATGATAAAGAAACACAGGACACCCATGCAGGAGGAAGTGGATGCGGATGTTCTGCCACGACATTTGCTTCGTATATTCTGCCCAAAATTGAAAAAGGTGAATGGAAGCGGGTGCTGTTTGTACCGACTGGAGCACTGTTATCTAAAGTAAGTTATAATGAGGGAAAAAGTGTGCCTGGGATTGCCCAGGCAGTTGTAATCGAACATTGTTAAAATAGATTTGGCAATGCAAAAAAGATGTGCAATACGCAATGTGGAGGGCGAACTTATGGATTATCTGAATGCATTCTGGGTGGGCGGACTGATTTGTGCACTGGTGCAGATTCTGCTTGACCGGACGAAACTTCTGCCCGGAAGAGTTATGGTGCTGTTGGTCTGTACCGGAACGGTGCTTGGTGCACTTGGAATTTATGAGAAATTGATTGATTTTGCAGGAGCAGGGGCGAGTGTTCCTCTGCTTGGATTTGGAAATACTTTGTGGAAAGGAATCAAAAAGGCGGTAGATGAGCAGGGACTGCTTGGCATTTTTCAGGGTGGTTTTGAATCAAGTGCCGTAGGGATTTCGGCAGCGCTGATTTTTGGCTATCTTGCGAGCCTGATTTTTAAACCAAAGATGAAAAAGTAGTTCTATACAACTTCCAAAATTAATAGTATAATGAAACGTAATGATGTTGGAATTGAGCTTGGAAATTTTGGCATCCTTATATTTCATAGAAACATTAGGAGGAAGGAAACGTATGCTCCACGTATTCTCCCGTACGGAAGGATTATCAGGAACAGAAAAAAGAAAGAGTCCGGATCAGCTTAAGGTGGCGGTATTTGGTATTGGAACAGTGGGTTCTTATGCAGTTGAAGCGCTGGCAAGAGCAGGAGTGGGGACGTTAATATTGGTAGATTATGGTGAGGTGTCAGCGAAGAAACTGAATCGTCAGATTGTGGCACTGCGTTCTACAATAGGAAAGAAAAAAGTGCAGGTGGAAAAAGTGCGCATCATGGATATTAATGAGAATGCGATTGTCCATACTTATGAAACTTTTTTAGGAGAGGACACGATTGATTTATTTGATTTTTCCTCTTATGATTATGTTGTAGATGCAATGGATCATGTTCCGGCAAAATTGTTGTTGTTAAAGCAGATGAGAAAGTTTCATACGCCGATAATTACCTGTATGGGAATTGGAAATGCGTGGAATCCTTCCTGTTTTCGCATAGCAGATTTTTCTAAGACGGTGAATCTTCCGTTTATGAGAAAAATTCGCCAGGAATTAAAGATTCAAAAAGCAAAAAATATAAAAGTTTTTTATTCTACACAGGAGTTTTCCAAAAAGAAACGTTCTGTTTTGAAAGAAGACCAGACCAGTGTAGGTACACAGGTGAACAGTATTTCTTTTTCTTCCGGAATTGCGGGGTTTATGATAGCAGCGCAGGTGATTTCAGACCTGACAGAATGAGTCATGTACGTTCGGAACTTTTCTGTAGTACATCATAATATAAGTTAAGAGGTAAAAAAGTGAAGAAAGAAATTGAAAATAAATTAATTGATTGTATTGGAATTGAGAATGTTAAGTTAGAAGAACCGATGGAAAAACATACTACGTTTCGAATCGGAGGACCGGCAGATTATTTTTTATGTCCGCAGACAGCGGAAGAATTAAAAGCAGTAATACATGTCTGTAAGGAGACAGGGACACCGTATTTTATTCTGGGAAATGGAAGCAATCTCCTTGTCAGTGATAAAGGTTACCGCGGGGCAGTCATTCAGATTTGGAAAAATATGAGTAAAGTATCGGTAGAAGATGAAACAAAAATTCGTGCACAGGCGGGGGCACAGCTTTCTAAAATTGCATCCTGTGCGCTTGAACAGTCTCTGGAAGGATTTGAATTTGCAGCAGGAATTCCGGGAACGCTTGGCGGAGCAGTTGTCATGAATGCAGGTGCTTATGGCGGAGAGATGAAAGATGTGCTGGTAGAGGCAACTGTCCTTGATACAGAGGGAAATGTAAGAACACTCAAAAATGAAGAATTAGAGCTGGGATACCGCCACAGTATTGTAAAAGAGAAAAATTATATTGTATTAGAGGTAGTTATTGAGTTAAAGAAAGGCAGTGCGGATTCAATTAAGGCAGTTATGGATGATTTAAAAGAAAAAAGAGTCAGCAAACAGCCGTTGGACAGACCGAGCGCAGGAAGCACTTTCAAACGTCCGGAGGGACATTTTGCAGGAAAACTGATTATGGATGCCGGCTTGAGAGGGTTTCAGGTTGGAGGCGCACAGGTTTCTGAAAAACACTGTGGTTTTGTAGTAAATGCAGGCGGAGCAACAGCTGAGGATGTTTTAAATCTGGTGAAAGCAGTGCAGAAAAAAGTACAGGATGAGTTCGGTATTTTACTGGAGACTGAGATAAAATTTTTGGGAGAGTTTTAAAGATGCGTTTTGTAATTGTAACGGGAATGTCCGGGGCCGGAAAAAGTACAGCATTAAAGATGCTTGAAGATATGGAATATTTCTGTGTGGATAATCTTCCGGTTCCGCTTTTGGATAAATTTGCACAACTGGTGCGTGACGGAGGTTCAGGAGACATTAATAAAGTGGCACTTGGAGTGGATATCCGCAGCGGGATGGCATTTGGGGAACTGGAGCAGGCACTGGAACGCCTTAGAGTTCCGGGATTTGAACCTGAAATTTTATTTTTAGATGCAGATGATAAAACTCTGGTAAAAAGATATAAAGAAACACGGCGCTCTCATCCACTGTCCGGTAAGGGAAGAGTAGATGAGGGAATTCGAAAAGAGAGAGAATATTTAAAATTTTTAAGAAAATCGGCAGATTATATTTTGGATACAAGCCAGCTTTTGACAAGGGAATTAAAGGCGGAACTGGAAAAGATTTTTGTAGATAATCAATCATTCCAAAATATGATTATTACGGTCTTGTCGTTTGGATTTAAATACGGAATTCCGGAAGATGCAGATTTAGTATTCGATGTTCGTTTCCTTCCGAATCCGTACTACATAGAGGAACTTCGTCCTCAGACCGGAAATAACCCGTCGGTTCGGGATTATGTGATGAGGTCTGAATTAGCACACATATTTTCAGACAAGCTGGAAGATATGATGCGGTTTTTAATTCCAAATTATATTTCCGAGGGAAAAAGTCAGCTGGTGATTGGAATTGGATGCACAGGAGGAAAACATAGAAGTGTAACTCTTGCCAATGAATTATATAACAGACTGAATAAAAATGGGGAATATGGTGTTCGGATTGAACATAGAGACATTGAAAAGGATGCAAAGAGATGACGTTTTCGGCGAGTGTAAAAGAAGAACTGGAGGGAATTATCAGCTGCAAGGCATTGCCAGATAGCAGAACTTGCGGCGATGTTTGCATTTGGCGGGGAGATAAAATATGGAGCAGAAAAGAGACTGTCATTACATTTTTTAGCAGAAAACGAAAGTGTTGCAAGAAAGTACTTTACTTTATTGGAAAAAACATTTAGAATAAGTAAAGTGTTTTCAATAGGGGATGTCTTATACAGGAAAAATAATAAGTATGTAGTGGACATTCCAAGTGAGGATGAGGCGGTTCGGATTTTGCAGGCTATGAAGTATCTGTCACAGGACAGAATGCCGATTACATTTAATGGTCTGGTAAATCCGTTGATAATCCAGAAAAATTGTTGTAAAAGAGCTTTTTTAAGAGGTGCGTTTTTATGTGCAGGATCAATCAGTGATCCGGAAAAGTTTTACCACTTTGAAATTGTCTGTACAAGTTCGATAAAGGCAGAACAGCTTCAGGAAACGCTTCACAGCTTTGAAGTAGAGGCTAAGACAGTGAGTCGAAAAAGGCACGAAGTGGTTTATGTAAAAGAGGGAGCACAGATAGTAGAGCTTCTTGGAATCATGGGAGCAGGCGTATCACTTATGAATCTGGAAAATGTCAGAATCCTTAAGGAAATGCGAAACAGTGTAAACCGAAAGGTAAACTGCGAAGCGGCAAATATTAACAAGACGGTGTCGGCATCGGTAAAGCAGACACAGGATATCAGGTATATCCAGAATACGGTAGGACTTCAGACACTGCCGGACAATCTAAAAGCAGTTGCGGAACTTCGATTGAAATATCAGGATGCTTCCCTAAAAGAATTAGGAGAACGGTTAAATCCAAGAGTAGGAAAGTCAGGAGTCAATCACAGATTGCGTAAAATTGGCAGGATAGCAGAAGAACTTAGGGGAAGTAAGGAGGAACAAGTATGATCAGAAAACCAATTACAATCGGCATTTCAAATGGGTTAGAGGCTAGACCAATCGCTATGTTAGTTCAGGTGGCAAGTCAGTATTCCAGCAATATTTATCTGGAGAGTGAAGCAAAGAAAGTAAATGCCAAGAGTATTATGGGAATGATGAGTCTTGGATTAGATGCTGGAGAAAGTGTAACAGTATCTGTAGAAGGTGAAGATGAAGAAGAAGCGATGAAGAGTATCGAGGCTTATTTATCAAATCGGAAGTAATTGCTTTTGTTTTAAAGAGTAATATTTGACGGAAAAGAAATACAGGAAGAAAACGAAAAAGAAAAGAAGAAAGAGTGGATAAACAGTTTTGTTTGTCTACTCTTTCTTCTTTTTGTATAAATAGAACTTGTATGTGCACAAGAAAAACTTGTCTGTTTTCTTGTGATACAACTTGTAAAGATGACCATACAAGCTGTATCATGGGAATTAGAAAAACCATGAGAGAAAATCGTAACGGTGAAAGGAGATTTTTTTAAAATGAAAGCATCAAAAAATTATAAGTTTTGGTTTGCAACAGGCTCACAGGATTTATACGGAGATGAGTGCTTGAGAAAAGTTGCAGAACATTCCAGAATTATCGTAGAAGAATTAAATAAATCAGGAGTACTTCCTTATGAAGTTGTATTAAAACCAACTTTAATTACAAACGAAGTAATCAGAAGAACTTTCAATGAAGCAAATGAAGATGAAGAATGTGCAGGTGTTATCACATGGATGCATACCTTCTCACCGGCAAAATCCTGGATTTTAGGTCTTCAGGAATACAGAAAGCCGCTGCTTCATCTGCATACACAGTTTAATCAGGAAATTCCTTATGATACCATCGATATGGACTTCATGAACGAAAATCAGTCTGCTCACGGAGACAGAGAATATGGTCATATCGTAAGCCGTATGGGAATTGAAAGAAAAGTTATCGTTGGACATTGGAGCGACAAAAAAAGTTCAGGAAAGAATTGCTTCCTGGATGCGTACAGCAATTGGTATCATGGAAAGCAGCCATATCCGTGTTATGAGAATCGCAGATAACATGAGAAACGTAGCTGTAACAGAAGGCGATAAAGTAGAAGCTCAGATTAAATTTGGCTGGGAAATTGATGCATATCCGGTTAATGAGATTGCAGAAGCAGTTTCAGCAGTATCCAAAGCTGATACAGATGCTTTAGTAGAAGAATACTACAGCAAATACGACATTCTCTTAGAGGGAAGAGACCCGGAAGAATTTAAGAAACATGTAGCTGCGCAGGCTCAGATTGAAATCGGGTTTGAACGTTTCTTAGAGGAGAAAAACTATCAGGCAATCGTTACTCATTTTGGAGATTTAGGCTCCTTAAAACAACTTCCGGGTCTTGCTATTCAGAGATTGATGGAAAAAGGTTATGGATTCGGTGGAGAAGGTGACTGGAAAACAGCTGCTATGGTTCGCCTGATGAAAATCATGACTGCCGGAATGAAAGATGCAAAAGGAACTTCCTTTATGGAAGATTATACTTATAATTTAGTACCGGGAAAAGAAGGTATCTTGGAAGCGCACATGTTAGAGGTTTGCCCGACTATTTCTGATGGCCCAATCAGCATCAAAGTAAATCCGTTAACTATGGGTGACAGAGAAGACCCTGCACGTTTAGTATTTACATCTAAGACAGGTTCGGCAATTGCAACTTCTTTAATTGACCTTGGAAATCGTTTCCGTCTGATTATCAACGAAGTAGACTGCAAGAAAACAGAAAAACCAATGCCGAAACTTCCGGTTGCAACCGCATTCTGGACACCAAAACCAGATTTAGCTACAGGTGCAGAAGCATGGATTTTAGCAGGTGGAGCACATCATACCGCATTCTCTTATGATATCACAGCAGAACAGATGGGAGACTGGGCAGCAGCAATGGGAATTGAAGCTGTTTATATCGATGGAGAAACAAGAATTAGAGATTTCAAGAGAGATTTACAGCTTGGAAGCCTGTTCTACAGATAAAAAGATTGAATAAATAGCAAAAAATAAAAAAGGAGCTCTGCGGAGTTCCTTTTTTATTTTTTAAAATTTAAAACTGCTGGCGGAACCAGTAAGTGTAAAGATATTCAAAACCAAGTGATTCATATAAAGTACGAGCACCAAAATTGCCTTTTACAACCTGAAGGTAGGCATAACAGGCGCCTTGTTCTCTCGCACTTTTTAAGAAGTGCACGGCAGATAGACTGACCGATTTTTCTTCTGCGGTAACCGGGAGCGACATGAATCGCGTAGATGCCGACATAATCACGGTCTAAAATTCCAAGACCTGTTCCAATGACGTTATCACCGTCATAGACAGTGGCAAAAATGGTATCTCCTGGGATCGCATGATACATGGAAGGAACAATTTTTTGTGAATCGGATTGGTTGTACCGTTCATTTCAAAAAGAGCATTTAACCAGTCAGAGGTAATATGTGGAGTAAGGGAAACCTCGGCAAGTGGTTCTTTTGGTTCATAAGATTCCAAGCTCATTGTCATGACTTCCGTGGTATGTGCAATATGATAGCCTCGTTCCATTAGTTTCTGGTCAAAGGAACTGTCCATTAAAGGATTAATTTTGAAAATAGCAGGTGTATTCCATTTTTCATAGACTTCTTCGCAATAGGCAATCTTATCAGAGAAGCGCAATCTGTGAAGAGCCGATTTGCTCCACACAGTTTGTGCGGTGGGTATAAAAACAGGAAAAGCGGATAATCCATCCGTCGTAAATTAAAATTTTATGAGAAGGCCAGGCATTTAAAGAGAGGTCTTCTATGGTCTTTATTTTCATCTTCATAAGGCAAAATCCTTTCGTACAAAATAACGGTATCTCCGTCGGAAACTTATTCTCTGGTTAAGATAAATGTTCCACAAAAATCACGCGCCAATCTCACATGCGTTCGACTTGAACTTATTATGATAGAAACTGGGTAAAAAGTCAATCTTGGCAGGTTGCAATTCAAATGAAGGTGTAGTAAGCTGTAGGAAGAATAAAATGATTGAGGTGAAGAGAATGAAAACAGAAAATGCTTGGAAAAAATATGCAGATAAGAAACCAGTCTTTGATTTCTGCGAGGGCTATAAAGAATTTATGTCTTTATGCAAAACAGAAAGAGAATGTACAGATGAAATTATAAAACAGGCAAAAAAAGCCGGTTTTAAAAATCTTGATACTGTTATTGAAAAAGGAGAAACTTTAAAAAAAGGGGATAAGGTGTACGCCAACAATATGGGAAAGGCACTGGCTCTTTTTGTAATTGGAGAAAAACCAATTCAGGAAGGAATGCGTATCCTTGGAGCACATATCGATTCTCCACGTTTGGATTTAAAGCAGAATCCGTTGTACGAAGAAGCAGAACAGGCACTGCTTGATACACACTATTATGGCGGTGTGAAAAAATATCAGTGGGTGACACTTCCAATGGCACTTCATGGTGTAGTGGTGAAAGAAGATGGAACAAAAGTAAATGTGGTAATCGGAGAATCCAAAGATGACCCTGTTGTCGGAATTTCGGATTTATTGATTCATCTTTCTGCAAAACAGATGCAGAAAAAAGCGACAGAAGTTATTGAGGGAGAAAATTTGAACGTACTGGTTGGAAGTATTCCGTTAGAGGGAGAGGAGACCGAAGGCGTAAAAGAAAATATTCTTTCTATATTAAAAGAAAAATATGGAATTGAAGAAAAAGATTTTGTATCCGCTGAATTAGAAGTTGTTCCGGCCGGAGAAGCAAGAGACTTTGGATTAGACAGAAGTATGATTATGGCTTATGGGCAGGATGACAGAGTATGTGCTTATCCGTCTTATAAAGCGATTGAGGCAGTTACAGAGGCAGAATATACTTCTGTATGTTTGTTGGTAGATAAAGAGGAAATTGGAAGTGTAGGAGCAACCGGTATGCATTCCAGATTCTTTGAAAATACGGTGGCGGAAGTGATGAATGCGTGTGGAACTTACAGTGAACTGCTTGTGCGCAGAGCATTAAAAAATTCCTGCATGCTTTCTTCTGATGTCAGCGCCGGATTTGACCCAAATTATCCGGAAGTGATGGAAAAGAATAACTGTGCATTTTTAGGTCACGGATTAACCTTTAATAAATATACCGGCTCAAGAGGAAAGAGCGGTTCTAATGATGCAAATCCGGAATACATTGCAAGATTGCGTCGTGTGATGGACGAGCAAAATGTTTCTTTCCAGACCGCAGAACTTGGAAAAGTAGATGTTGGAGGCGGCGGAACTATCGCTATATTCTTGCAGCATACGATATGGATGTAATTGACAGTGGAGTTGCCGTATTAAATATGCATGCTCCGTGGGAAATTGCAAGTAAAGTGGATATTTATGAAGCATATAAGGGATATCAGGCATTTCTGACGAATCTGTAGAATATTCATTTCGGATATCTGATTAGAATATCAGTTTGAATATCAATTAAAGTTTTTGTGTACATCTTTGTCAGAAAATGTTAAGATAAGAAATGAAAGAATTGCGAAATGAGGAAACAGAGATGTCAAAATTTTTAAAACTTATTGTGGACCTGGTTATCATCTGTACCATCCTTATAGCAGCGGCTTTGTTAGTACCTCCTCTTGTAGGAGTAAAGACGGTTATGAATGATAACAGTACGGCGGAGACAAATCTTCCGGTCGGTTCTGTTGCTTATGGTAAGCAGACGGATGCGGTAAATCTGAAGAAAGGACAGAAGATTGTTTATACAAAAAATAATCAGGCTTATGTTTATGAGATTTCAGATGTATCGGATGCAGAAAATGACACGTATCTGGTGAAAGATGCTTATGATAAAAAGACAGAAGAACGCAGTGTAGAGCTTAGCGGAGATGTTATGAAGCTGTCTTTTGTTGTTCCACTTATTGCTTATGCAGCGATTGCAGTTCAAAGTAAAGAAGGATTGATTTTGATTGGTCTTGGAATTGTCTTTTTAATTATTTTATTTATTCTTGCCGAATTGTGGAGAAAAGATAAAAAAGATATGGAAGAAACAAAATCAGAAAGTGAAGAAAAGAACACAGAAGAAAAAGTGATTCCGCTTGAATCGAAACGTTCCGAAGAGCCGACAAATGAGAAGCAGGAAGAGGCACAGCCGGAAACTGCCAAAGAGTATGAATCTGTTCAAAAAACAGAGAACATCCAGACAGAGTTCGAGCAGAATCCAAAGTCAGATGAAAATTCATATTTACAGGATGCAGTGGAGATGAGTAAAGAGGGAACAGTAGTGCCGGCAGATGAAAAAGAAATTGCCGGCGAAAAGACACAGGTGTTAAAACCAGAATTGTTAAAGTCAGAACTGTTAAGAACAGGAGAAACAGTAGAAGAGCCTGCTGTGGAAGAAACAGCGGAAAAAGAAACAGTGGCAGAGCAGGTAGAGGGAACACAAGAAGAGTCTGCCGGTGAAGTTTTGGTTCCTACAGAGGAACAAAGACAGAAGAAATAAAACCAGAAGAAAATGAAGATACCATTGGGCTTGAAGCAAAAATTGAAGAAGCACTGAATGCGGGGATTGTTAAGATGAACTCTGAAGAATCAGAAGCTGTTCATGGTGAAGAAACTTCAGAATCAGAAGAAGAACCAAAAGCAGAAGAGGTAGTAGAAGAAGTTCTTCCGAGTCCATCGGTAGAAGACCTCTTAAGAAATGCACAGGCGCATGGAGACCATCCGGAAGTGATTGAGGATTCAGATAATAAGGTGACGCTTTTGGATTATACGAATTTATTCTAAAATGTTTCTATATATATAGAACTGTATATAAGAAGCATAGGAGCGAAGAAAGAGAGTTTCGACTCTCTTTTTTTGTTGCGTAGAAACACTTTGTCATAGGAACCTTTTCTTGTGTTCAAAAAAAAATAAA
>ENA-OQCN01000901-OQCN01000901.1-human-gut-metagenome-genome-assembly--contig:-NODE-901-length-15597-cov-1.730705_pt1 | contig 15597 bp, 27 predicted proteins | sample MGYA00242497_ERZ504576 | MGnify/ENA primary metagenome ERZ504576 (study PRJEB26092, sample SAMD00036296) | human gut metagenome | host: Homo sapiens | study: EMG produced TPA metagenomics assembly of... | reverse complement strand
CAGCGAATGGTGGCACAGCACCGGAAAGCAGAAAATCGCAGATATTGCAGGCGATATGGGAACCAGCATCGGAACCGGATTAAAGCTCGGAATATTAACACTTCTTGGAGTGGATGTTTCGGACACTTTGAATGAGGGTGCGAGCGTTGGGGCTTCGTTTGCGAAAGGATTTGCAGAGGGGTTCGATACAGATGCGATAGCAAGCAAACTGTTTGAGGGCTTCGGAAATATGGTAAAGAGCGCAGGAAAGTTACTTCCAGGGGGAGAATCGGCAGATTTATCCTCCATTTTTTCTGCAATTATGCTTGCCAAAATCGCAGGTCCAGTTGCGAGCCTTGGCAAGGTGCTTTCAGCGTAGGAAAAGCAATTTTCGGTAAAGATGCAGCCACCGGAACATCACTGGCCGGAAGTATTGGAAGTTCAATCATAGGTTCAGCCGCAAAGGGAACCGGTCTAAAAGGACTTGGCGTAACGATGGGTATGATTGGAAACACACTCGGTTCTGGAGCCACTACCGGTGCAGGATTGATTGCGGCAGGAACAGCCGGTACAGCCGGAGGGGTAGCCGCAGGAGCAACACTTGTAAGTGCAGGAATTGATGCGTACAAAGCATTGAAATCCGATGATAAAGCCGAAAAGTCAGCTTATGGAGAATCCGCCGCATGGAAAGCAGGGGGAGTTGCAGCCGGAGCAGCCGCAGGCGCGGCAATCGGTAGCATTATCCTGGTCTTGGTACTGCGGTAGGTGCCTTGGTAGGCGCAGGAGTTGGAGGCATTGCAGGTTGGATAAAGGGAAACAAGGTCAAGAAAGAGTATCAGGACAATGTGGAGGAGATGCAGAAAGAAGCTGAAAAAGCTCAAAAGGTATTCGATGCCACTGGATTATCAATCGACAAAGTAAGATTTGCGAATGATGATTGAACGATGCAATGAATGACAGTTCCGTAACCGCAGAACAGCTTGCATCATACATCCAGGAGGATGTTGCAAAGGTCGGAAAAGAGGCTTTCGGTAACATAAAGTTATCGCTTAGTGAAATTAAAGACCTTGCGAACAAAATCACGTTTGCTGATATGGGCGATGGAATTACAAAGTTCAATGAGGCAACGGAGAGCGCAAAAGAATCCTTATCATCTTTGGAGAGTTCTGTTTCCACGATGAAAAAGGAAAACTGGAAAGTTGGTCTGGGTATGCAGTTATCCGAAACGGATGTGGATGATTACAAAACATCCATTGATAATTTTGTGAAGTCGGCGCAGGACTACATCGAAAACAGCCATTACGAGGCTACAGTTGCCCTAGAATTGCTTACAAACGGCGAGGGCAGCACAGAGGGGCTTGACAGTATGTATAACAACATGAAATCCCAGATAGAAGAACTATCGGGAAAATTGAGTGATACAGTGAACATTGCCCTGGAAGATGGAGTTATCACGCTGGATGAATCGAAAGAAATCACAAATCTGCAAGAACAGATTACAGAAATTACAGAGAAAGTATCAAAAGCGCAGGAGGATGCATCGTTCCAGACCTTGAAAATCAAGTACGGAAATGGTGCAAGTCTTGATATTGATTCATTCAATCAGTTGCAGGAGGAGTTGCAGGCACAGGTAAGTTCTTTCAAAGAAACTTATGATAATGCGCTTACAGTAACCCTCACAAACCTTAATTTGCAGTTATCCGAGGGAGCTATCACGCAGGAGCAGTACGATGCGGCTGTACAGCAGGCTACCGATGGATATTACGCAAACATCAACGATATGGAGGTGAGAGTATCAAGTTTTAATCTGGATACGATAGCAGAGGCTTGGAATGATGAGCTTGCCGGTATTATGCCGGATATGGAGGGTAGCGTTTCTGAAAAATTGAACGCTGCTTTACAGACTGCATTATCAGAAAAACCGGATATATCAAGCTGGACCCAGGAGGATATGATGGGATGGCTTGGACTTGATGATATGACAATAGACACATCAGCTTTTGAAAATATCTATCAGGAGTTGGTGGCAACAGCAGAAAATATGGCACCGACAGCTAAAGAGGAAATCGTGCAAAGTCTGAAAGAATCCATCCCAACGATGGAGGAAGTCATGGCAGAGTACGGTCCAATTTCCAATGAGGCATACGAATCCATAGTAGAGCAATACAAAGAAGCGATGAACAGCTCTTTCGAGAGCGCAGATTTTTCTAGTATTGGCACAACATTAAGCACGAAAATGAGTGATTCGATTTTGAATACTGATACGTCAGCATTCTCAACAGCATTTGCGGAGCTTGGAACGAAATCTGGAACCGATGCGGCAACAGCTTTCCAGGCTGCGGATTACTCCGGTGTAGGTGCGGCTGTTGGAAGTGGAATCAGCAGTGCTATTACAAATGCTGATATGGCACAGATTAACAGTGCGGTAGATGCACTGAAATCAAATACGGATAGTTCCGTAAACAGTGCGTTTGGCGCAGGCGTTTCTACAACAATGCCGGTAAGCGTAACCCTGGACTATTCACTTGTGAATCCGACAAAGACGTTCACGATAGGCGGTGGAGGAAGTGGAAGTACAACACTTACTGTATCGGCTCATGCAAGCGGCGGTTATGTAAATGACAAGCAGTTGTCATGGGTTGGAGAAGAGGGACCGGAGGCAATCATACCTTTAGTTCCCGGCAGAAGAAACAGAGCGCTGGAACTGTACAAAGAGGTTGGGGACATTCTCGGAGTACAGGCAAATGCGAATGGTAACATCATCGGAGAGGCAGCACCTTTAGGTGGAGGAAGTGGAAGTACAACCATCGGAAGTACAGCAACAGAAATGTTTGCTTACAGCTCCATTTCGGACTTTTTATCTCTCAATGATAATTTGTTAGCCGAAGCGATTAGAAACGGAGCCACAGGCTATAACGGATTCACAGAGGGTACAGAAAGCGATTCAGATACGCAGATGAACCTTTGAGCAGTTCGAGCACAGTGGAAACCGGAAAGACAAATATAAACCTTAATATCCAGATGTCACCGCAGTTCAATATTTCGGATTCAGGCACCGGAAAAATGGATGAGGCAAGCATCATGGCAATTATCCGAAAGAACATGAAGTCAATGGCTGATGAACTGGGAGGAGAAATTGCTGACAGACTGGAACAGGTATTTTCAAATATGCCGGTAGTGAAGGAGGGGTAGGCGATGGAAATAAAACTGTTTGAAGCGGCTGATAAAAAGAAGTCGTTTACGTTCTCTTCGTTGCCGGAGAAGATAAGCGGCAGTCTTGGGACGAAGTATCAGACCTATGATATTATCTCCCAGGGTGCCGTAAAGGTGCCAAAGGGGAACAGAAGTAGCGGAAATCTCATGGGATGCCGTTTTCTTCGGACCGGACAGAAAGAATCTGGCGGTTGTGAAAGCGGAAAGTTACCAGAAACCCGATAAGTGCATTAAGCAGTTGAGGGAATGGCAGGAAAAGGGAACGGTGCTGAATCTGCTTGTAACAGAAACATGGATTAACATGGATGTTACGATTGATTCATTTACACCCGACCCTTTTGGTGCTTATGGAGATGTAAGCTATGGCATTAAATTTTCACAGGCAAAAGACCTGAAAATCTATACAACAAACGAATTGAAAATTGCCGCCTTTGTAAAAAAGACAGTTCCGAGAAATGATAACTCAAATAAAGGCTCTTCCTACACGATTGTCAGTGGCGATACGTTGTGGGGGATTGCTTCACGAAAACTTGGAAGTGGTACAAAGTGGACGAAGATTTACGATGCAAATGCTTCAACGATTGAGGCGGCAGCAAGAAACATGGCAAAAGCAGTTCAGACCATGGTCATTGGATATGGCCGGGAACAACGCTGTCGATTCCGGCGGCATAGGAGGTGCGAAGATGATAGATTTATCAAAAATCGCATACCGACTTACCGTTATGGATAGTGGCGGAAAGCAGTATAACATAAAAGAATTTGTCACAGGTCTTGGCTGGGAAGAAAACAAAAATGAGATTTCTGTCCGAACTTCATTTACAGCAAAGAATGATAAGACATCTGCGGGGCGATTATCAGAGTTAATCAAACCCGGATGTCTTATTGGTATTTTTGCGAGTGATGGAGGAAAGCAGGACAGAGAAGTGGCAAGGGGAACGGTGCAGGAATGGAATCCGCAGGAGCAAAGCAGTTCCAATACCCTAAAATGCGTTGCATATGATTCTCTGTATGATTTGCAGAGGAGCCAGGACAACAAATTTTATTCCGCAGGAACCGGTACAAAATCCATTATGACCGGTGCATTTGACGAGTGGGGAATACCCACAAAAGGATATAGCGGACCGAATGTATCTCACGAAAAAATGAAATACAGCAGTTCGTATGTATCTGATATGTTGCTGGATGTTTTGGACGATGCCTACAAAAAGGGCGGAGGAAAATTCATCATCCGGGCGGCGGAGGGGTATGCAGATGTGGTGGAGCGTGGCACGAACACAGATGTTTATGTGTTCCGGGTGGATAACACAAAATCTATCAGCCAGTCAATAAGCACCGCAAGCTTGTTACCAGGGTAAAGGTGCTGGGGCAGGCAGACGATGATGGTAATTCTCCGGTCGAGGCAACGGTAGATGGGCTTACAAAATACGGAATCCGTCAGAGAATCTACACCAGAGGAAAAGACGAAAGCTGGATGAGGCAAAGACAGCCGCACAAAAAATCATCGATGAAGATGGTGTGATTGATGAAGAAATCACAGTGCAGGCTCCAGATGTGCCATTCATCCGAAAAGGCGATTTAGTTTACGTTATGATAGGTTCCGCACAGAATTATTATTACGTGGTTGGAATCCGGCACGATTGCGATAATTACAGCATGACAATGGACCTGGAACTTGCTAAGACCGAAACAGCAACACAGACAACAAAGAAAAAGGATTACAATGTCGGAGATATTGTAAATTTTAAGGGCGGTACGCATTATGTATCGTCCTATTCTGGTTCAAGAGGATATAGCGCAAGAGCCGGAAAAGCGAAAATAACAATCAAAAATGGTTCTGGAAAAACTCATCCCTGGCACTTGATACACACTGACAGTGGCAGCAATGTTTACGGATGGGTGGATGATGGAACTTTTGAATAATGGGAGGCGATAACGTGGAAAATTTCGATGCGAATGCCGGTACAAATAAGCTGGCAAATGTTTTAAGTGACAGGATGCGAAGAGAAATGATACATCGTTATGCCTGGACTTTGGAGAAATCCAGGGAAACGGCAGCCTCATCACAAATACTTTCCCAGTAGCAATTCCGAAAGGTCAATATTCGGTATGCAGACACGTAGGAGGATTATCTTTTACAACAAGCGGCGGAAAGCATGGAGGACATTCAAGCGGCGATGGTTCACATGGTCACACAATTACGCCTCCACAGATAAAGCCTGGGGACAGGGTGCTTGTGGCGTGGGTAATGAATGAAGCCTGCGTCATAGACGTTGTAACAGGTTCGTAGGAGGTAAACGATGGCAAATATTGTAACAGTTGCCGTTCCTGCGTTTATCGAAGAAAGTTCCGAGTATGATACACAATACAAAAGGACAATGAAATGGAATCCCGAAAAAGGGGATTTCGTGAGAAATGCAGCAAACCAGGTTGTGGAGTGTACCGGAGAAGAGGGCTACATGATTTGGTGCATGAAAGTATCTATGACAGAACGATATTCCTGCCTTGCATATTCCAACGATATAGGTGTTGAGATGGAGGACGCACTGGCGCAGGACGATGAAAAGACAGTCGAATCAATGGTGGAGCGAACCATCAGAGATGCACTGCTTGTAAATCCGAGGACTGAATGGGTGCGAGATTTCGAGTTTGAATGGAACGGCGATAGCATGAACTGCTCTTTCAAGGTTAAGGGGAAAGAGTGGGACAAAGTATTTCAAATCAATATTTAGAACGGAGGTGGTAAGATGGCGCAACCAGAATTTCATAGACCGGAGTGCTTCGATGGGAGCACAACCGATGAAATACACGAGCGAATGATGGCGAGCTTGCCGGATGATATAGACGATATGCCTGCCGGATTTCCTTATGATTTCACAAGACCGGCGGCAGAGGAAAAATCAGAGTTTATCAATTATCATCTGATAAGGCAGTAATGCTTGCGTTTCCGCAGTATGCCTGGGATGATTGGCTCGATTTGCATGGGGCGCAGGTTCATGTGACAAGGCACGCAGAACAGTATGCGACTGGAAACATAACAATTACCGGTGTTGCAGGCAGCGTAATAGCCGCAGGCACCGTTTTTTGCGTACCGGCTGTAGATGATAACCCTGCGATAGAATTTGCCACGAATGAGGACTGCACAATAGCTGATGATGGCACTGTAACAGTAGCCGTAACAGCAGTTGAAAGCGGTATCGGTTCAAACGTGGCAGCGCATACCGTATGTATCATGGCAAAAAGTGACAAGAACATTACCGGCATAGATAATGCAGAGCCGATTTCTGGCGGAACGGTACGGGAAGAGGACGGAGATTATTTCGACAGGATATTTGCTGAATATGATAACAGCAAAACATACCTCGGAAATGACAGCGATTTGTCCGATGGGCGAAAGAAGCAGGCGCAGGAGATTGCATCGTTGTGGCGGCTTTTGATGGACCCGGAACCGTAAAACTGGTACTGGTAGATGGAAACGGACAGCCGGCAAATGCAAAGTTGATAAATGATGTATATAACTACATTGTTTCTCCGAATGACCGGATGCAGCGATTATTGCCGACAGCGTGCGCAAAACTGTCATGCGTGGCTGCAACCACTGTAAAGATGAATTATACCATTACTGGATTGTTGCTGGATGAATCGGTGGACAAGTCGCGTGTGGAGGAAGATTTCAAAAAGTTGGTGCTTACCGTTTACGGTGTGGCGAAAAACGAGGGGATACTTCGATACAATGATGTGCGCCCGCTGATAACTGCCATTGATGGAGTGGAGGACTTCGACACATTCCTGATAAATGGCAAAATGAGCAATATCAAGTTGGAGAAAGAAGAATATCCGGTTACTGGAACGATTGATTTCAGAAGTTAGGAGGACGGACGATGACAGATGAAGAATTGGAATTATTCCCGACGAGCGAGAGCGCCTTAAAAATGCTGTCCTATGTGACACCCGGATTTTACGATAAATCGTATGTCGGCAAATGGATGTTTCAGGTCATGGGGTTGGAATATGACAAGGCCTTGAAGCTAGCGGAGGAATTACCGGAACAGTTTTTCCCGGAAACAGCGACCTGGGGATTATGCTGGCATGAAATAAAATGGGGATTGCCGGTGCAGGAAAATCTTTCTTACCAGGAGCGCAGACAAGCGATATACGAAAAGAGAGATTATCATTCGCCAATGACACCGTACATTATGGAGCGGTATCTGGAAAATGCAACCGGATTTACGGTACATATAGCAGATTGCCACGATGCAGGACCATTGAAGTATAAGCCGCCTCACCCGAATGTATTTAAGGCTTTTTTCAATGGCGATGGCACGCTGGATTCAAAGAAAGTCCGAAAGCTGATTGATAAATTAAAGGAATCACATACAACATATTTTGTGAATGACTATTCGATGTTCGAAATTGTGTTTTCTGAAAAATTCATGGTCAGCAATATAGGGTTGCTATTCAAAATACCGTTCTGGAAAGCTCGACGGTTTGATGGTTCCGAGTTGTGGGATGGTTCACATCTCATGGATGCGGCTATCGAATATGAAATGCGACTCGGAGTGAAATACAAAGAGGGCGAATTTCGGATTGCAGAAACGTTGGATATTGAGCGAATGACAGCGAGGGCGAAGTTCCGCTATCAGAAAAAATGCATATTGAGAAGCAGACTGTCAGTGCGAAAGCATTTAACTGGCAGTCTTTGTTTTTGATGGCTCTGTTCCGATGGATGGAAACTTGCTGATGAATTATTGCAGAGCAGACAATAAGACTACGGCAAATATCAAAATACCGGTGGCATCCATTTCTGAAAGTTATGGAAATGCTACCTGCACAGTGAAAAGGAATCTGGCATATTTTGATGGTTCATTGAAAATGAACGGTTCAAGATTGCTTAATTCATTAAACAGAAAGGAGACTATCTAAGAATGGCACAGAATGTAATTATTACAAAATCAGCCAGAAAGAAAATGGTACAGGCAAGGGCAGGAGCGATTACACTTCCTAAAATTGTCGGCATGGCATTTGGCTCTGGAGGAGTAGACAGCGCAGGAAATGTTATTTCTCCGTCTGAAACACAGACAGCACTGAAAAAGGAACTGCTCCGTAAGCCTATCAGCGGCTATAACTTTATCACAGAAACCACATGCAGATACGAATGCACGCTTGGAGAATCAGAGCTTGTCGGACAGTATATCAGTGAAATTGGGCTGTATGATGCCAACGGCGATATTGTTTGTATCAAGACCTTTACCAGAAAGGGAAAGGATAACGATATTGAAATGACATACACGCTGGATGATGTTTTCTAATCCGGCAGAGAGGAGGAAACCATGAAAGCATACAAACCGAGTTCCGCTACCTACAAAGACAGCATTCCGATAGTGGAAACAACCGACACAAACCATGCGGATAATGTGAACCAGGCACCGAAACAGCTCATTGAGAATGACATCGCATTAAAAGAGCAGATGGACGGATATGGATTTTCAGTTGTCGATGGCACGTTATGCGTAACCTATGAAAGTGAGGAATAAAAGAGATGAGCAAAATTACAGAACCGATGCTGTTGGATAAAACCGGTCAGCAGTTTCTTGGATTGATGGAGAAACAGAACGAATTACTCACAGCGATTGCCAGTGGGTACAATTACAAACCGACTTCCATTGCAGATGTGTTTGCAGTGGTTCAGTCAGGAAATGCAAGCCAGGTTTTTAATTATGGCGACCAGATTATTTTACCATGGACCGACAAAGCAACCGGAAAAACATATGAGTGTCCGCTTGATGTGGTACATTTTGGAGATGTCACACTTGCGGATGGCGAAACTGTACCGGGAATGTTGGTACAGTGGCATTATGCAACGCCTTTTGGCGTGCAGTTCAACCAGTTCCAGGCGTTTAAGTATTGCGAGGAGCAGTTACCGGCAGGAACCTACAATGTCATTATCGGTGATACCTGGGGAAATAACTGCGTAAAGGGTAAAACATACCAGTTCACGCTTACGAAGCCTGTACCAGCGAAAGGACAGCTTGCAGGATTATACAGAGCACCGGATGTCAGCCCGAGCGAATGGAAAGTATATTCATTCGAGAGCAATACGGCAACAGACCCTATCGAAACTGTAGCGATGGTGGAGGGAACAGGCGGAACCGCCCTTGGTACATTATCTTTCAAACCGACATCGCCATTGAATGGATTGCAGAGCACAGCTTACGGATATAACCGTTGGGCGCAGAGTGCTATGCGTCAGTGGCTTAATTCCGAAGAGGCAAACGGTAAGTGGTGGACACCACAGCACAATTTTGACCGTACACCGGACCAGCTCAAAGAAAAGCATGGATTTCTTACCGGATTCGATGAGGAATTTACAAAGAGATTGAAAGCAACGAAAGTATCCACCTGGAAGAACACTCTTACAGACAATGGAGATACGGACGGTATTGAGGTAACTTACGATAAAGTGTTCCTGCCGAGTTTGGAGGCAATGTCAATCAATCCGCAGAAAGCTGGCGAGGACGATGTATGGGAATACTGGAAACGTGCATCCGGTATGGCGGAGAAAATGCAGCAGTACAAGACTTATCCGCAGATTCGTACATTTGCGATTGAGAATCACACTTCGCCGCAGTACGTCCGCCTGCGCTCGGCTTCTCGGGGCGACTCGAACAATACGTGGTATGTGTACTCCGATGGTTACGTCGGCAACGATCACGCGTACTGGGCTAGTCGCTGCGCTCCGGCTTGTTGGCTTTGCTAATCGAATAATCGTTTTAATCCCCGGCACCCACGGATGCCGGGATATTTTTGAAGGAGGAATCAAGATGGCAGTACCAGAGGGAGAAAGACGACCATGTAAGATGGACGTATTCATGCACGAGTTGGACCTTGTGACATATACGCTCCAGATTACAAGAAATGAGAAAATATTTCTTCCAGAATATAAAGGCTGCGTTACGGACGATATTGTGGAAACCGCAAAGAATATTTACATAGATTCATGGGACGCAAACAATATCAGAGTACAGAAACGTGGCGATAGCAACTGGGAGGAGAGGAGCCGTCTACAGTTAAGAGCCGCAAGAAATTGCAACAGGCTTTTAGCACTCATAGGCATCGCAAAATCCTCGTTTCACCTGAAATCAAAGCGTGTCAAATACTGGGTTGGTAAAGTATTAAAAATCCGGGGAATGATACGAAACTGGAATGAAAGCGATAGTGAACGCTATGCCGTAAAACAACGGAAATAGTGTTTATTATACAGGGATGAGGACTGAAACGCAGAACGTCCGCCTGCGCTCGGCTAATCGGGGCAACTCGAACAATACGTGGTATGTGAACTCCGATGGTAACGTCAACAACAACAACGCGAACTGCGGACTATGCTGCGCTCCGGATTGTGTGGTATTTAGGACATACGGCTGCCTCACAGAGTGGTGCTCCGACCAATCTAACACAAGGAGTTCTTATCCTTGCCGAATGGCAAAACACCACTGTAGCGATGCAGTCAGCCCTTGAAAGGACTGGTACTGCTATATACGTTATGGACAATAATTCAAATTACGTGGATAGAGAAGAGATAATCGGTTTCGATGCCTTGTACGATTCAATGATGAAAAGTAAGAAAGGGGTTACCTGGAAAGGTTCGGTTGCTCATTATGTGCTTAACAGCATGGAGGAAACTTACAAATTGAGCGAAGAGCTTGAAAAGGGAACCTATAAAGCAAGGCCGACAACACAATTTAAGATAACATCACCGAAACCCAGGGACATAATAAGTACTTGCTTTCGGGATAGGGTATATCAGCGGAGTTTGAATGATAACGCTCTATACCCGATTATGACAAAACAGCTCATTCGTGATAATTGGGCTTGCCAGAAAGGAAAGGGAACGGACGATGCAAGGGATAGAATGAAAATATTTCTGCAAAGGATGTACCGGAAATATGGCACAGATTTCTATGGTTTACAATGCGACATTCATGGATATTACCCGAATATGAGGCATGACCTTACAAAAGAATTGTTCCGGGATAAACTGGACGATTGGCTGTATGAGCAGACTGCAACTGTTCTTGACGGACAGTACGCAGGGGATGTGGGATATAATCCTGGCAGCCAAATGATACAGATAGCCGGTATTACATTTCTAAGTGAGTACGACCATATGATGAGGGAGCAGACCGAAGCCGAGGATTACGGCAGATATATGGATGATTCAACACTGTTCCATCCATCAAAAGAATATCTGGAAAACCTAAAATTGATAAATGAGAAATACCTTGCAAGCAGGGGAATGGAGTACAACTCGAAGAAAACGAAAGTATTCAGCATTAAAGAGGGCTTTACATTCCTGGGATTCAAGTATCGGTTGACGGATACTGGAAAAGTTATCATGACAGTCAGCTCGGAGAAAGTCAAAGAAAGGCGCAGAAAGCTCCGTAAGCTGGTGAGGAAAGCCAAAAGAGGCGAAATCACAAAGGCGAAAGTAGATGACTGTTATCAAGCATGGAGGAGCCATGCGAGCAAAGGAAATTCCTTTCACCTTTATACGCCGCATGGACAAATTTTACAAGAGTTTATGGAATGACCAAGAAACGGAGGTAACTGACAATGAGAATTAAGCAGATGGACGGCAGTATTTATGATAGCCGGGCGAATGAAAACCTGCGTGCAACAGTTGCAGAGCAGGCAGCCACGATTGATTATCTGGCTATGATGGCAGATATTGATATTCCGACAGAAGATAAAAACGAAATGGGAGGCGTAGACGATGAGTGATACACAGAACATGGAACAGGCGCAGGAAGTACAGCACAGTCCTAAATTTGAGGACATCAAAGGTTACCATGACAGCGGTTTCTGGAACGCCGCCATGGTAAAAAATGCTGTCAAGAAAAAGAGAATCACAGCAGAAGAATATACGGAGATTACCGGAAAGGAATACCAGTAAGAGGAGGGAAAAAGCAGGTGCTTTGCAGAAGTCCACCTGGCATAATGCCTTATGAATAAAATATCGATACCGCCCTTGTCAGAATATTACAACTTTGACCGGTTGGAGGATGCGGCAAGGGAATTACATCTGAATACAGAAGAGCAGGAGAATGAAGAAAAATTATTCAACCTGCATAACCATTTGATATGGCATTCGTACCGTCCTTTCGAGGATGCGCTTACGGATGCCATTTTCAGTGTTGTTATTCAGAAAATAATTGAGGATTACAACCTTACTCCGCAGGACGCACCGGCTGATACCGGGATTTGTTGGAGTGAGAGAAAGGAAGTATAGGACAATGGATTTATTTTCATTAGCCATCGCCATAGGGATTCCATCGGCAATCACAGGTTTTTGCTTTTGGTGCTTGGAACACCACATGGAGAAGCGAGAGGAGCGGGACAAGGAGGAACGCAAGAAAAGGCAGAAAGAGCAGGACGAGAGGGAACAGGCGAGAGAAAAGGGCGAGCTGTGCATCATCAACTGCATAAATGCCTCGCTTGCGCTCGGAGAAGCCACAGCAAAAGCGGTACAGCGTATCCCTGATGCGAAATGCAATGGAGATATGCACGCCGCCCTGGATTATGCTCAGAAAGTGAAGCATGAACAGAAAGATTTCCTGAACTCCCAGGCTTTACATCAACTTTACTGATTGGAGGTTGCGGAGTGAGGAAAAGAAGAGTTACTAAAAATAAAAGTAAAGCCGCCATTCTTTGGATGTGGGAGCATACCAAAATGATTGTGAACTGCCTGTCGGTATTGTATGTGCTGAACTGGCTGTATTCCCTGGTCGTGATTGTGGTTGCGATAAAGGAAACCGGGCAATTCAGCTACCTAGATACTCTTATAAGCGAAACGAATGAAACGTTCCGAATTGTGGTGGGGGCGAACATAGTCAAAGCAGGTGTTGAAAACATATTCAAATACAACGATTTTGGCGGCAAGGGTTCCCGGTATATGGGGACCAGTAACAGTGAAAATGAAAACATAGAAAATGTGGAGGACAACAGAGGATGAATGACATTATTTTTGAAGCATTAAAGTTACTGATTATGGTTTGCGTGGCTGTGATTGCCAGATACGTTATTCCTTGGCTTAAAAGCAGAATCGAGCAGGATAAGATGGCAGCCATCGAAAAGATGGTTACACAGGCCGTACTATACGCGCAGCAGGTACTCACATCAAAGAGTGGAGCCGAGAAAAAAGCTATTGTTACTGACCTGCTAAAAGAAATGCTGACAGCAAAGAATATTTCCATTACTGATGAACAGCTTAACATTTTGATTGAAGCGGCTGTCAAGCAGATGAAGATGGAGGAAAACGCAGGAATCGTAATCGAAGCAGTAGACGAACAGACAACAAAAACTGAATAAAAGACAGGAGATGATACCATGTCGCTCAAAGGAAATAGCAATGAAGAGCGCATCTGGAATTTTCTGATAAGCAAGGGGCTTAATCCATTTGGTGTTGCAGGTTTGATGGGAAATCTGGACCGAGAAAGTGGGTTGAGCCCTATTAACTTGCAGAATACCTACGAGAAAATACTGGGATTTACGGATGATACCTACACAACATCCGTAGACAATGGCGATTATCAGAATTTCGTACATGACAAAGCAGGATACGGCATTGCGCAGTGGACGTATTGGAGCAGAAAACAAAACCTGCAGAAGTATGCGCAGGAAAAGGGAGCCTCCATCGGTGACCTGGAAATGCAACTCGAATTTCTTATACAGGAATTGAGCAGCAGCTATAAATCTGTGCTGAACGTGCTGAAAACAGCAACGAGCGTTTCCCAGGCATCAAATGCCGTACTGCTTAATTTTGAAAAACCGGCAAACCAGGGAAGTTCCGTACAAAAAGAAAGAGCCGAATGCGGACAGAAATTTTATGACAAATATGCGTCTGGAAAAGGAGGAACATCTATCATGGGAAAGACGATTACAACAGGATGGCTTTCAGCCGTTATCAATGGAATTAAAATCAAATCTGATTTGAGATGCAACCTGGATAATTACAGCAGCAGGTCAAGCAGAGATGCTTCATACGTGACTATGCATTACACAGGAAATAATAAGGACACAGCAAGGGCGAATGCAAACTATTTCGGTGGAGCCGGAAGAAATGCATCCGCCCATTTGTTTGTGGATGATACGGAAATCTACCAGAGTGTACCGTTAAATTCTGTAGCATGGCATTGTGGAGCGCAGACATATAAACACGCATATTGCAGAAATGCAAACAGTATCGGTATTGAGATGTGCTGTACCGCCGAAATTATAAGATTTCCGAAAAGACTAAACAGAACGCCGCATATCTGTGCGCGTATATCTGTAAAATGCTTGGCATCAGTGCAGGCGAAGTTGACAAGTATGTACTCCGTCACTGGGATGTTACAGGAAAGAATTGCCCGGCACAGATGGCAGGAAGTAACAATGCTGAATGGGTAGCATTCAAAAATATGGTAAAATCCATCCTTAATGGTGGAGGAACCGGCAACAGCACTTCCGGTGGAACGCAGACAAAGCAGATGTACAGAGTGCGTAAAACCTGGGCTGATGCAGCGAGTCAGAAAGGTGCATTTACGAGCCTGGAAAACGCAAAAAAATGTGCTGACGAAAATAAGGGTTATAGCGTATTTGATTCCAACGGAAACAAGGTATATCCGGCATCGGCAAATACCGGAACGTCATGCAACTATGTGGTAAAAATCACAGTTGATGGATTGAGATACAGGGACAATCCTGGAACCAGTGGAACAAAGGTACTGGGATATTTGAAAAAGAATTACAAATATACAGTAGTGGAAGAACGCACTGTAAATGGCGTAAAATGGGGCAAGCTGAAATCTGGCGCAGGATGGTTTTCGTTACAGTCAGAATATTCTGTACGCTGTTAATGCTTGACAAATAAGGAGAACGGACCTTCTCTATCACACAAAATGTGGTGGAGGGTTCTTTTTTATACTCGAAAATATTATGCATATATGGTAGACTGTAGAAAAGCCAGGAGGTCTAAGAGGAATGAGAAAAAGACATTTTTATTATTGGCGTTTGCCATAACTGGTCTTGCCCTGAACGGATGTTCGGGGGGGGGTACAACGGATGTTGATACCTCGCAGACCGAGAGCGTAGCGGAAAGCGAAAGTAGCGAAGTAGAGCCGACATCGACGGTAGAAATGCCGGACGGATTCACAAAAATAACGCAAGAACAGGCTGAATCATGCCGGATGGGGATGGAGCGGTCAAAGCTCTGGAAACGGCTTTACAGTCGATTGGAGTAAAGAAGTTTCTGATTGCTATTGGGGGAATTACAAGACAGCCGGAAGTGTTGTCGATATGGAGGCTTACCTTATCACAGATGCACAAAACCTTATCGTCAGATGCCAGTACCTGAATAATAACTGGACGGTTGTT
>ENA-OQCN01000900-OQCN01000900.1-human-gut-metagenome-genome-assembly--contig:-NODE-900-length-15600-cov-3.022555_pt1 | contig 15600 bp, 22 predicted proteins | sample MGYA00242497_ERZ504576 | MGnify/ENA primary metagenome ERZ504576 (study PRJEB26092, sample SAMD00036296) | human gut metagenome | host: Homo sapiens | study: EMG produced TPA metagenomics assembly of... | reverse complement strand
ATGAATTCTACATGGAATCTGACAAGCTCGTAAAAGAGCCATAAATAAAGTTCCTTTTGTATTACATTGACCATATCCATCTAATAGAACTTTTGATGCGCAAATCGCATCATCTTCATTATATCCAAATAAGATATCATCTCTTACAAAATTATATATTCCCTTGATTCTTTCAAATTCATCCAATTCCTTCCACTTCTTCTTTTGAATCAATTCTTGAATTGCAGAATTGGAATAATCAAGCATCTCCGTTTCTTTTAAATAATTATCTATCATTTTTCACTTATCCTTAACATTCTAATAATTATGAACCTGCTTATATTTATATTCTTCAAAATATAAGAGACTTTGAAATAGGATCTACTAAAATGTTTTTCTTATCTTCATCATTTGAAGCAAGTCAATATTAATCTCTACAACAATGCATTTATCTGATTCCTTCATTCAAAATGTCAACTCAGGTAATTGATCTGTCTTAATAATCATTTCTAACATTCTGGCAAATCCATCTGGATACCGAATTTGATACTCCATATGGTTCAATCCCTCAAAAACCGGAAAGTTGCCATATTTATAGGCTTGCATCACTGCATTTCGATATTTAAAATGATCTTCTCTACTTCCAAATTCCCAGAATGTATGTTTTTGTAGCTCTTCTGATAATTTTGGAAATGGCTTATCTTCTAGACTATCATCCATCTGTTTTCTCAAATTTGTATATGACAAATTCTTTCCTGCTTCAATAAAATAAGGCTTAATATTATCATCGTCACACCACATAATTTTCTTCAATGTTTTCCCATTTGTCCAATACAAACTTTTCATGGCCACATATAAAAATGGAACCATAATTCTACGTGTTATCATACCAATCTGTGCAAATTGACCACCATCAAAGAATATATGCTTAACCGGTATTTTTGTATCTGTTAGAAATACCATCGCAAGATCTGCACCAATCGAAGATGCTACTACTAGTTCAATCTCTTTGATCCCATGATCACTTAAAAATCGTTTAATCTGTTGTATCTCATCACTTTTACCTAGATACTTTTGATTTGAACAATAAACAGTAGATGTTGGCATAACACAATAATATTTATCTGACAGTTTTTCGGCAATTGGCATACTGCTTTCTCCAGTTACACCCATCGCATGAAAAAATAAAATCACAGGATTCAATTCATTTCCAATTGTTTGAAACAACATAATCTCACCTTCTATCCATACATTATTTTGTGCAACAAAATATACCATCGATCCATCTATGTGAAGATCTATTTGTTTGTACATCTCTTTTAGAATATTTCTAAGTTCTTCCTCAGTTTGAATGGTGGGGTGAACCATCCTTTCTTAGAAAGAATATGATTCACAAGCCAATCTGTTCTTTTAGATTTACCCCTAATATAAAAACATCCTATAAAGGTACCACCTGGTTTTAAAACTCGCCACGTTTCTTGAAACGCCTTTTTCTTATCTGGAAAAGCATGAAATCCATTCATAGAAACCACAATATCATAGGATTCATCATTCATTTTTAAATTGGATACATCCCCCTGAATACATTTAATATGCACATCTTTTAAGGCTATCCACTTGTGTTCAGTAAATACAGTTGTTCCGACTGGAACATCTAGAAGATTACCTGAAAAATCATTTGGAATATATGATAATACTTTCTGTGCTATATCATTATCATTAGTACCATTCCAAAATAATTTAATATACAACTTACTGAAAATATTTCCCTGTGTCAAAACATCATCATAAATATTCTTTGATGATTCATACGCATTTTGTATTTTATCCGCCATATCCAACTTCACCTTTTTCCATTCTTCAATCGCATTCCTAATACGAACATCAATATCTATGCGTGTTTCAAGGCATTCCTTTGGATGTTTTCTTGCGGATTGAAACGCAAATTTCACAAAGCTTGCTGAACCAATTGGAAGCATCATCTTTAACATGCTTTCCGGAAAAACAAAATGAGTCCCATATTTATACACAACAGCTTCTAACTTGCATATATGTTCTCGTTCTTCCATGCGACGAATGTATTTTGCAGCATCCCACAACACATCATCTTCAGCACCAATCAACAATAGTTTTCCATGAATCTTTTCAATCTTGATTTTTTCTTCTTCTAAAATCGGATGAACGGCTTCTGAATCATAAAACAACTTTCTAGAATTGATCATATCACCTGTTCGCTTTGTTTCTTGTTCAATCACATGCCAATATTGAGGATGTTTATAACAAAATGGCATATATGGAAGCGGTTTTTCTCTATATGAAAATAGTGATTCACCTTCGATTGGCCATTCTTTACAACCATCTTTTTTGCCTTGCATAAAGCCTTGCCAAATAAAATCACTTGGAGTTAAGCCAATTGTCAAAGTGATATCTTCAAAATAAGAAGCTGCCGTAAGTGCTAGTGTTCCTGTAGTGGATGCACCCACAATTCCAACCTTCTTGTTTCCATGTACTTTTAGCCATCTTATCGCATTCTCTATTCGTTCTAAAGGATAATTATGATGTCCATAATCTTTTTTTGCGGGTGACATAGTCATTACATTTAATCCAAGTTTATGTAACCATTTTACAGATGTACGGGCTAAATAATCCTGGGAATCATCACCAATCATGCAATCATCGCACAATCTGAATCCGTTTTGCATTTCCAATAGTCACCATAAAATCCGTCTGTGTGTACTTCAAAATGAATTTTCTTCATCCGTATTAACCCCTATTCTTCAAAACTATAATTTTATTTGAAATATTTCGAACCAATGGAATCCATCCAAACAAATGATAAACAGGATGCAATTCTTTCATACCTTCAATCAAACTAACTTCCTTTTCAAAAATAAATTCTGGTAAAATCTTTTGTAGTTCATTTCCATTCTTTACACCCCATAAAAATTTAGCATTACTTTGATCTATCGACTTTTCTTTCATATGCTTTACTACAAAAGGCGACATAGTTTCGACAAGAACAGTTACTTTTTTAAAGGATTTTTCAATAATAGAAAACATCTTCTGCACTTCTTTTTCGTCTAAATACATAGTTAACCCTTCAATGATCACTAGAATATCTTCTCCATGATACTCAATATCATGGATATAAGAATCATCCATAGCTGATTTTGCGATTTGATACATTGGCGCTGTTTCAGTAAGAAACTGTTCCCTTATCTTCATAGTTTGAGGCAAGTCAAGATTATACCAACGAAGATATTTACCTTTCATTCTGTAACAACGAGTATCCAATCCACATGCAATATTTACTACAACTGTATTTGTATGAACATTTAAATATTGTTCGACCATACGATCCAATACAATCGTTCTTGCGATAACACCACTACTCATAGCACTATCTTTATCAGCTTTAGAAAAATCATAATCTATATTTTCAACAATATGTACGGCAATATCATCCTTGATTTTTGCATTTTGACTATTCGTTTCTTTTGCTCTAGCATATAAAGTCTGAAGCATTGTCTCTGAAACACCTGTAATATCTATTTTTGATTTCATAATCCAACATCTCCAATTACAACATTTCTTACTTCTTCTATCCACTTGTCAGGATGGCAACAAAACATTTCTTCATGCTGCATATTAAATCTATGAATATCTGGATTCTTAAAATATGTATAGTATCTCTTTTCATATTTTTTACCCATTTTTGTCGCATAAAATACGTGAATTTTTGTGTTTGGCACATCCATATTGTGTTGAACTTTTGTCACTAAATCCGAATAGAACTGATTATAAATACTCTTCTTTGTGATCCAAGAACCACCTAAACCAAACATATCTAAAAATCCATTCACAAATTTCTTCTTCGAATCATCCATTTGTGCAATCTTTTTCTCCATAAGTTTTGGAAGCGTTCCTGTATGCACCATTTTATACATAATAGGCGTTACTATAGATGCCTGAATTGTAGCCATCACCTTTCCAGCCTCATCCATATCACTACTTCCAATAATGCCATGATCCATATGAATTCTTTTCTTTGAATCAACAAAGAAACAAAACTGCCTCCAAGTGAACAGCCATAAGCGGCTTTAATTCTTCCGCCATAATGATCTATAATTTCTTGTTCAATCTTTTCACACTCTTCTTCCATCGAATGAAATTGAGTATTCTCATTTGGATCAAAGCCATCATAAGAAACAACCACCGTATAAAAATATACATGTAATCCTTCTAACACATGATCAAAACTACTATATAAGCAACAAGTGCCCGGAAACAAAAAGATGACTGGTTTTCTTTGATCTCCACTTTTATAAAACTTCATAATTAACCCTTAAAATGTTAGATAAAACTAACTTTTTCTTAGCTTCAGTTTACCACTGCAATTAACGACACGCAAGAACAATATGTAGTACAAAAGAAAATACAACTCCTCTTAAGAATTGTCCAATATATGATTTATTTATTCCTTCAATAAATTATAGTATCATTTGTTGATATAGAAAAAGAGTAGAAGCTGTATCACACAATACAATCTCTACTCTAGTTTTGTAATTATCTTATTTCTTAATCAACCTTATCATCAAACAATGCTTTTAGAACCATGTTCCACTTTAACTACATAGCACTGTTTCTTATAGAAAGATATTCCATAGCCAATTACATTTTCATATTTTTTAAATTTATGTTCTTCAAGATATTTTTGTTCGACAATTTGTCTTGCTCCTTCTTTAGCATCATCAATCAGATCATCTTCACTTATTGAATGTTTACACTCAATAAGCACCACTGTTCCAAGTATGTTTTCTGGTAAAACGCATACATCAAATCTACCATTTCCGGATTCTCTATTGGATACTACCTCATAATCATTCAACAATCCTACTAGAAATCATGATAAAAGGATTCTTGATTATCAAAATAACTAATACTTCTTAATAGTATATCATTTAGCAATAGATTTACTTTTTTTGCATCTCCATCCACAAATTCTTGATACAATTCACCTTTTCTACTTGTTGTATAATCTTCAAAATATGACATGAAGGATTGTTTATAGATTTCATAAACCTCCTTATTTGGGATAACCAATTCGTATTGATTTTCTCCCCTATCTTTAATGACCTTTAAATAGCCAGTTAGTAATAAAAAGCTATAAATATTATTGATATTATCCATTTCACGATACGTAAGTTCAGGCTTGATATATTTAATAAGGGATTGACCATTCATTAATAAATCAAACTCCTTGCGTAATTTTTTATCCCCATTTTGAATATACTTAACAACAAGATCATTACCACTGGTGTTTGCCCAAAATGAAATTGGTTTAAAAGACACATCTTGCGTTATATTTTTAACATACATAAGTGTACTCCATGGATTACAAATTTCTTTATTGCCAAATTGATATCCATCATACCATTCTTTTACTTCATCCATCTTTTCTGATAGATTGTAATCTTTTAACAACTGTTTAACTTCCAATTCAGTAAATCCAAAAGATTTACTACTAATATTATTTAAAACAGAATAAGCCGTAAAATTATTCAACCCTGTAAAAATACTTTCCTTAGAAATACGAAGACATCCGGTCATAACACCTTTTTCTAAAGCATCATTCGTTTTAAGTGCTGAAGAAAAAACGCTTCTTAAAAACTCAACCATTTCTTCATAATAATTATTTTGATAGGCAGCCTGTAAAGGAACATCATACTCATCGATTAGAACAATAACTTTTTGTTGATAATATGTATACAGCGCATTCGTTATGACTCTCAATGAAATTTTTAAATCTTCAACACTAGATGAACGATTATGCAATTTATTTAAAATATCTTTAGTTGTATCCGACAATTGATCCGAAGATAATATTTCTAAGTTTTTTCTAACAATTCATATATTACATTTGAAAAAGATGAAATTTGCGCATCAAAAGTTAAGTTTTTCATTTCCTTTAAAGAAATAAAAATCGTTGGATATTTATTTTGATGCTTTAAAGCATCCTTATTCTTCGAAATATTTAAGCCATCAAATAGATAAGAGTTTTCCTTTTCTTTGATTGAAAAAAAAATAATAAAGCATCGACATATTCAGTGTTTTACCAAATCTTCGAGGTCTTGTATATAAAACAACTTGTTCATTTAATACATCTTCAATGAAATTTGTCTTATCTACATAATACGCACTTTTATCAATCATCATCTTAAAATTTTCAATTCCCGTCGGTAACAATTTCATTCTATCAATTCCTTTCACAGTTATTATACTTTATATTATTAACTTTTTCTTCAATTCCTCATAAGATTTTAAAATTCATATAACTAAAAAAAAACAACTTCCTTTATCAGGATATCCAATTTTCTAGGGATCTATGAAATGCAATTATTTTCATTCCTGATTCATTCTCTTTTTTATATCTGATATAACCGTTTATAATTATTTCGTTATGTTCATTGTTTTCAACCAGGAGGTATTCCGATTTGTATTTCAGTTTGCTTTAAAAATGGGCAATCCATATTTCAGGACTCCCCATACATCGTACTAATTATGCGAATTTTTATTGCTTGCACTAAAATCATTAACTCCAATGGCTTACTATTTTTCTCTATCCTCATCTTTTCTTATACAATACAAGTTCCGGATTTTTACCGTCTTCTTCATAAGTGCAAATAAGAATAAAATCCATATCTGCAACAACGCCAAAACATCTATCGCCGCCGTATTCACATTCAAGCTGATTACCCAGATATGTCTTTGCCTCATTCAAAAACTTAGCTACTTGCCCATTCGGAAGCTGGTACTCAAGATTCACGTACTTTCCCACAAGGCATTCAGTTTTTCCACCTTTGGCATTCCGTCAACATTCAATTCGTTAATTTCATTGATTAGCTTTTTCTTGAATTCCTCAAATTGACCATTATCACTAAGCTCATCATATTTCTTCCAGTAATCCAAAGTAGGAAGCAGCTCTTTCATATAAGAACGGGCTTGTTCCTCCGTGAAATTCTCGCTTACCATATTTTTAACACAAACTTCAATCAAATCGTCCATATCATTATAAGTATATGTTCCATCAGCATAACACCACTTACAATAGTCCTCATTAAAAGAACCATCGTGATTATGCCCGATAATATTATCATCTTCCAGCAGCATTCCGCAGCATTGACAAACAAGCTTTCTCGGTGAGCCTAAAAGTGTATTTATGGAAACATCGAATACTTTTGACAGCAATTTCAATGTTTCCGTATTAGGAACTGTTTCTCCAGTTTCCCTTAGTTAAAGATATGACCCCTCATTATCAGTCTACTTTTCCAATAAATCGGTAGTATATCTCTATTTCCTGTATTCTTTCGTTATCCTCATTCGTTGTTGCTTCGTGAATAAGGATTTTTTCTATCATTGCATTTAACAACGGTGCTGTCAGTTCCTTTGGTACGGAATACTCCTTAATTAACTCAATCCACTTTTCAGCACCTATCATATCCTGTTCCATTTTACTTAATTCTTCTCTTAGGTTGGTTATCTGCTGTTCCAGTTCTATCTGTTCTTTTTGATATTTCCCCGACAGCATGATGAAGTTTCGTTCCGTTATCTTCTCACAGGCTCTATCTTCATACATTTTCGTAAACAAGCGGTCAATCTCATTTTGTCGGTTCTCGGCTTTCTTCAAGGCACTTGCCTTTTTCTTCTTTTCCCGTATTCGCTCTGCATTCCCAGCCTTTTGTATCTTATTCAACACCTTTTCTTCGTCTTGCTGTACTGCCTTAGCCCAATACTGCAATCGTTCCAATACGGCTTGATACAACACATCATAACGGATATAGTGCATAGAACAAGTACCTTTGCCAAACTGTCCGTAGTAACTGCAAGCATAATAACTGTATGGCGTTTTATTTGCCTTATTTGTCGCAAACCGCATAGACCAGCCACAATCCGCACACTTGACAAGCCCTGCAAATATCGGCGTTGCTTTTTCCTTTGTCTGTCTACGCCTTGATTTTATCTGTTCCTGCACACGATAGAACACTTCTTTGTCAATAATCGGTTCGTGGGTATTTTCTACTCGAAACCATTCACTTTCGGGCTTACGCACTTTTTTCTTGCTCTTGAATGAAACTGTTGATTGTCGATTATGAACGCTGTTTCCGATATAGACTTCACTTTTTAAAATTGCCTTGACATGAGCAATCGTCCACTCATAACGCTTGCTTTCGGGCTTTCCCTCAAAGATATGTGCAAAAGTACCGTACCTTGTGAAATTCAGCCAAGACGCTGTCGGAACTTTTTCTTCTCGCAGTACCTTTGTGATTTTTGCACTACCGTAACCTTGATAGGCTAGGGAGAAGATTTTTTCAACAATCCATTTTGTTTCCTCATCAACCAGCAGTTTTCCTTTGATGTCGGGGTGTTTCTTATATCCTAACGGAGCATAAGCCCCATAATACGCACCCTCTGCAAATTTTGTCTTAAATGCCGATTTCACTTTACGGCTTGTATCTCTTGCCACCCATTCATTGATGATATTTTTAAATGGTGCAATCTCACTTTCGCCTTTTTCGCTGTCTACCCCGTCGTCAATCGCTATGTAACGGACATTATGGCTGGGAAAATACAATTCTGTATATTGTCCTGTCATAATATAATTTCTGCCAAGTCGGGAAAGGTCTTTCGTTACAACACAGTTGATTTTTCCTGCCTCTATATCTTCAATCATTCTCTGGAAACTCGGTCTTTCAAAATTTGTTCCCGACCAGCCGTCATCAATATATTCATCAATCACATTCAAATGATGTTCTTTTGCATATAGACGCAACATACTTCTTTGTGTGGTAATGCTGGAACTTTCGCCCTGTAATTCATCATCTCGGCTTAACCTAAGATAAAGTGCAGTATTGTAAATCTGTTGTTTCATTGTCAGTTATCCTCCTTTATAACTAACCCATGTTTACAATACCTGCTTGCAAGTAAAGTATAACATGGGTTATTTTTCACATTCAATCTATTTCTTACAACTGCACCGAATTTATGCGATTGTCTGCTTTGCCTTTTCAAGCATAACATCAGTCAGAAGTTCTTCCATTGTCTTTCCCTTTTCAGAAAAATGCTCTTTTACAACAATCTTTGTTTTTCCTCTGTTGCCAATGCCACGCTTATTATTTGTCTTTTCTTGCCTTGTTTTTACAATATCAGCAATAACACATACCCCCCTTTCTGTAAAAATCTTTTCTAAACAATTCAATGGCATTTGTCATAGCCCACAGGAGTTCCACCTCTGCATAGTTCTTATGTAGCCGTACCCATTGCGTGCGACGCTCTGAACGCTCAAGCTGTGGCTGTACGGGAGTATCATTATCAGACAGGACAGGTCATGGCGATAAAAGAGGACAAATCTTTTACAGGAACACAAATAGGTTATCGCTCGCTTTTGCTGGAGAAAGGTCATGGCGTATCTGTTTCAACGGCTCGCTGTCTGTCTAAGGTATTGAATTGCTTTATTCAGTTGTCAAAGAACACAAAAGAAGAAAATCGTCTTTCCTATATATCGCGTTGGAAAAGAGCAAAAGCGTAACCAATATTCAAAACTTTTTTCTTTTCCTGTACCATATAGGGAAAGAAAGTGTCATTCTGCTAAGTTGCTGATGAAAAAACTTCTTTTCATACCCTAACTACCCATGCAACACCGTTATTGCCAACTATGGAATGAAAGATTTTCTTTGCTCCATATAGGGAACGGCAACTGCCAAAGGTTAAGTTGAGAATGAAAATATTTTCTTCTTTCACTCCATATAGGGAATGGAAACCTCGATTTAATGAGTAGTTTTGAAAAAAAGTTAGATTTCCTTTCCTCGCACCATATCTGTACGCAAGTAGCCGTTTTGTTGCAGATTTTTTGAAGAAATTAAAAAATACCGTCATTCCCTTGTGGAACAGCGGTATCTTTCTCAATCATATCTGCTATGTCTGTTGTCATTTGTTTAATTTTTAATTCCTGCTTTTCTGTTAGTCTTGTATGTCTGTCGATTTCTTCCAGATAATTTGCTCCTGTTTGCTTTTCAATCTCTTTTATCATCAATAAAGAGGGCATGACCTGTCTTTCTAACCAACGTTTTGTTTTATCCATATTGACAGCAACAGGCGTCATAATAAACGGAAGTGAAGTCGTTACATTATCTAAAAATATATCCCATAAAATATAAACGGGAAAATCTATCTGTGTGAGGATAAGGCTTGCTATGGTCTGTTCGGGATTTCTTGAAAAAACAAGTTGTTCTATCGTTTGTTCTGCTTTTCCACTTTTTAAACGAATTTCAAATCGGTTCTTAATGTCTGTTTTTATACCTTTGCTTTTTTGTTCCTTTTCTTTTTCATACAAGCAAAAGTAAATAGAACTATTCTTTGAACCGATATAAAAAGTTTTTGCAGTATCTCCATGTGTACCCGATAATTTTCCGCTGTCTACTGCTTCATGGGTTCTTGAACGTTTCCATACCTTGTTGGCATAATAACGTTCCCTTAGAATTTCTATATCCAGCAATCCGCCCATATCATTGACCGCCAAATCTATGCGTTTAAAAACACCTTGATAATCTATACAACTGCTTAAAAAGTAATACCAGTCTATCCCTCTTGCCTGTAAAACATATTCCAAGTTTCGACACCCCATACCTCTTAATTCCAATAAAACACCCATAGAACTATCTTTAGAAGCATTTACACTAATATCCCCATAGATATACTGTTCTTCATAACCAAACATTCCGTAATCTTCATGTATAAAATATTCGCTTTTCATTGCCAGTACATTTTTTATAATTTCCAATGCGTCTGTGGTAGGAAAACGAACACGCAGATAGTCAATCGTTAAAGTGAAAGGCTGTGTACAATTACAATAATCAAGATAATGTAAAAGTATATGTTTCATTTCTTTACTGGCTTTTGTTTTTCCGTTTTCAATTTCATTTAAGTTCTGCCTGCTAATTTGCAATTCCTGTGCCAGTCGTGATTGCGAATAATCACAGGCATTTCTCTTTTGCTTTAATGTTTCAATAAATTCTATATCATTCATGCTTCATTCCTCCAATCAAAAAAGGCATATACTCATAGGAGCATACACCTTGTATCTTATATTTATTTTCTATTGATATGCTGTTTTAGACCTGTCGGGTAAAAAGAATATGGTGTGAAGTGAAATAAGTTCTTATAACCTTATAAATCGTTGCATATCAGCAGTTTTGTATTTATTTTTTCTCTTGTCTTTTGTAATAGTACCCCCCTGTTAGATAACGGGGGCTTTATGGCTCGCTGACGCTCGCCCCACCGTCAGAGTGAACCAGCCGTTTGCCAGCAAAACTGGCATGCTTGATGTCTTACGACCGCCACCACGTCTGGATCACTCCGGCGGTGTTGCTGTCTTGCCTACCATTTCCTCATTTTCCGTGTACTTATATCCAACACCTCTGACAATGACGATATAGCGTGGTCTGTCCGGCTCCGGCTCAATCTTCTTTCTTAATTTTCGTATGAATGAAGTCAGATTATTAGGGTCTGCCGGATAGTCATATCCCCATACATTTTCATAAATCTGTTCTTTGGTAAAAACCTGCTCCTTATGAGAAATGAGAAAATAAAGTATATCAAACTCTTTTGCTGTAAGCTGTATGATATTGCCTGTTTTGTGTGATACAGTACGAGTAAAAGGATTGATTATAAAATCTGTCCTGTCTTGTTGTATATAAGCAGGAGTGGTACATATCTTTTTCGATAGCCATTCAACTGTTTGCTGGAAATAATGTTCTTCATTATCCCAAAATTCTGCTACTAATATCTTCCCATAGTATCACCTGCGCTTTTAAAGATTATTTTTCAAATATCAAATCAATTCTTCTAAAACCGCCATGTGCATCTATTAAAGTAGGAATAAAACCAACATAGGAATATCCCTCTTTAGCATATTTGTTGATTATTTCTTTTGGTTCAGAAGCAGAATGGAATAGCACACCTTTTGCCTCAAATTTCACTTCTACATACTTATATTCTTTCATAATCATCAATACCGCCTTTCAATTATCTAAATGTTTTTCTAATTTCTTCTAATTCTTCTTCGTTTTCAACCCAATTTTCTGCATATCCACATGAACAACAAACATAACGTATTACAGGGATTTTCCCAAATAGCGTATAAGTGCTTGTGTAAATATTATTTCCGCTGGCATGGCGGTTAGGGTTATCTGGAATACGAACAATATCGGTTGAGCCACATTTAGGACATGATTTAGTATTTTTCATTTATATTCTCCTCACAACAGCAATTATTTTTTGTTACGTTTGATAAAAAACCAATATGCAAATACAATCAAGGCAAGAACACATAAAATACTATCCATGAAATCACCCACTTTATATACCTTTCTTTTTATCCTCTTTTTTCTTTTTGCGTTCCTTATATATCTTATTCCTTAAAGGAATACCACCGCACAGCAGTAGTACAACAGCCAATATTGTAAAGTCCATATGATTGCTCCTTTTTAAAATTCTTTTTTGTTCATAATTGACAAACTGATTTTCATTGAAACCAATAACATCAACAAAGCGATAATAATTGCAATAGCGATAAGAACTCCCATGCTTACAGTTGGCATATTATCTAACAGACTAACTAAATCAATATTGAAAATGGCTTCTGCTCCTTTCACGATAACGAGAGTGATTACTGCCAGACCGCCAAATGCACCAATCATAGCAATTCTTCCTTTATCTCCACCGAATTTTAGCTGAAAAGGAAGCATGATTGCTTGAACGACAATCATAATAGGTAAAATCATCAATGAACTCTGTACTAAGTCTGTAATAGGTAATGTATCTTTCAATACAGTTGTAATTATTCCTAAAACAGTTGCCAAAACCCAAGCCATACACCCCAATAATAGACCAAGAAGTATTTTTCACTCACATAATGATTACGTGTAATAGGTAATGTAAACAGAAACGCATTTCCATTATCAAAATCATCATAACTGATTGTGCTTACTGTAAAAAGTGATACAATGAAACTCAGAAAACCTAATGGGAATATCACATCATCAGTAAATATCATCATTCCGATTACAATCGCCAAAATGAGCAACAGAAAATTTTTCTGTAACATCATCAATTTCAAATCTTTTACGAATAAGCCTTTCATTGTTCTGTCCCCCTTATCATCATGGTAATGACTTCATCTATTGTACCTTTTTCAATGGCAATTTTAGGATAATTCTCCATATAATACTGTTTCTGATTTGTCAGACAGCTATATCCATATGTTTCTTTTTTGGAACGCAATATAAACTGTTTATCCAGCTTGCTGTATTGTTCTGCGTCTACTTTTAATAAAGCATAGTCACTAAGAAGAACGTCCGTATCTTCATGCAGAATAATTTTTCCGTCATGTATCATATAAAGGTCATCACATAGCGACTCCAAATCACTGGATATATGAGAGCTGATTAAAATGGAGCGTTCTTCATCTTTTTCCAGAAATTCTCTTAACATTTCAAGCAATTCGTCTCTTGCGATTACATCTAAACCTGCTGTCGGTTCGTCCAGTATCAGCAGTTTTGCATTGTGTGAAATTGCAACCAGCACTTTTAATTTTGCTTTCATTCCTGTTGAAAATTCTTTTATCTGTTTATTCATAGGTAGTTGAAATTTCTGTACCTGTTCTATAAATAGTGATTTGTCGAATTTTGAGTACATATTCTGCAATATAGGGATAATATCTTTTATCTTCAGATACCCACTAAAACCAGAATCCGACAATACTACACCCAATTCCTCTTTATCTTTTGCTGTGAAGTCTTTTCTGTCCTTTCCAAGTATGGTAATATTTCCGCCGTCAGTTGAAATCAAACCTAATATCGCCTTAAATGTTGTGCTTTTTCCAGCACCATTTTGTCCAATCAAGCCTGTTACACATCCAGACATAAGCTCTAATGAACAATCAAGAGAAAAATTATCATAATGCTTTTTCAAGTGTTCAATTTTTAACATACATCAACCCTCCAATATCAACTCAAATAAACTTTTTATATCTTCATCACTAATACCACATCGTCTGCCTTTTTGGATAGCCTGCTCCAAATCCGCTTCCAATTCTTTTTTCTGTTCTTCCAAAAGCAGTTCTGTATTTGTAGCCGCTACATAAGTGCCTTTTCCATGTACTGTAACCGTAAAACCCTCACTTTCCAAATTGTCGTAAGCTTTTTTTACAGTTAAAGCACTTATTTTTAGTTCCTTAGAAAGTGTACGGACAGATGGAAGATTGTCGTTTTCCTTTAGTTCCCCGTTGCGTATGAGCATTTTAATCTGGTCAACAATCTGTTCATATATGGGAACCATTAGGGAAGTATTGATTATAATTTTCATTCTTTATATCCTTCCTTCTTTTCTTGATAACAGTATATAACAGTTACAAACTGTTGTCAAGTGTTATATAGTGTTTATTTTAAATTTTCTTTTGAAATTAAAAACATGCAAATCAATATAGAAATGCATGTTAAAAAATATAGTATTCTATTGTAATTCCTTTAACGCAAGCAGGTGTTTCATGGATTGTTTCTAATATCCTTTTGTTGGGGAAACTCCGTTTTCAACGTGAAACTGCCTGACGACTAACAAAAACTTTTTCTGCAAGCTCATCCTGCGACATTCCCTTTTGAGTACGAAGTTCAAATATAACCTGTTTTGTATCCATTATAAAGTACCTCCTTTACACCTTTATTATAGTCTCACGCATTATCTAAAACTAGCAACTCGCAGTTGCTATCCTTATGACTCCCTTTTTTTCATTCCCGGCTATACACAATGATAGTTTTATCATTTATATCCGTAGACGGATAACCTTCAAACTCCTTGTGCTTAGAGTATATGAAGTTTTGGCTTTATCTTGTAGTTTGCGAATATCCGTATAAATAGAAAAAGCCCTTTGAGAAAAGGATTTTTCCTCTTTCAAAGGACAAATAGACACACTAAAATTTTATTTATTCATGCGGCTCACAATCCAATCACTTGTGATACTTTCTGCTTCCGCACATTCACCATAATCCAATTCTGCTAAATCACCCATTGTTTCATCAATATTCAAAATGGATACTAAAGAAACCACTCTTGCATCTTCTTCCTTATGATTTCCACCACATAGGAACTGCCAATATCCATCTTCATCATGAGAAACATATAATATAGGTTTATTTTCCTCTAATACATGACAGCAAGTAAAGCACGCCGTATTAGGAGCATCTGAAAATGGAAATTTCTTATTTCTCATTCACAACCCCTCCAACATTCGATTTGTATTTCTGTTTATTTAAAAAATGGGCAACTCCGATTGGAATTGCCCACTCTTAAATCACGAAATTTTGAAGATTATTTCATGCGTAATCACTATGTCTATCAAAAGGCTTTTACATATTAGATAAAAGCATGTAAAATTTCTTTTTCATAGCTTAATTGCGGTCTATTTAGCTTGTTTCTTGACTACTCAGGAAAAATATTTCTACCCTCGCCCCACCTGTATTTTCAGAATTTGAAAGTTTAATACCTCCACCATATTTTTCAGCCACAGTT
>ENA-OQCN01000899-OQCN01000899.1-human-gut-metagenome-genome-assembly--contig:-NODE-899-length-15613-cov-3.702635_pt1 | contig 15613 bp, 22 predicted proteins | sample MGYA00242497_ERZ504576 | MGnify/ENA primary metagenome ERZ504576 (study PRJEB26092, sample SAMD00036296) | human gut metagenome | host: Homo sapiens | study: EMG produced TPA metagenomics assembly of... | reverse complement strand
ATTACTATAGAACCCGCACATCTTTGGGTTGAATTGATGTAACAATAAATCATAGAACGATAAAATGAATAAACGACATTATGAACATACGTTACCCAATATACGAGGGAGTTTATCGAATACTTACATTAATCTTTCCATATTCTGATATTTAAGAGGTGAATAATTTCTGAATTTGCAGGTAGCTTTTGAATCCGGGTATGGGCCGTCCCTTTTTGAACAGCGTGGAGGGATAGATTTTTCCCTTGTATTCCACCGGAGTCCCTTTCATGATCGTGCCGAAGGCCGTTTGTGTATAATAGAGGGGGTAACACACGTTGCAGTACAGTCTGTTGCTGTCCTCATGTATGCCTCCGCATTGTGGGCATACATACCTCAAGGCTGTTGCACACCCCTGTGTGTGCTGGCAGGAGCGATCGCCGTACAGCCGTTGTGATTGGTCAGTTCCAGCCTGCTACCGTTCAGGTGGATGTAATGGAACGTATCCAGATAGGGAACCCCTTTCTTGTGCCACCGGAATGCCGGCACCTTCACCGACAGCCGGACATGCACTTCCGTGCCGGGTTCCTCTGCCATTCCGGGTATCTGGCTCATGCTGATGAAATCTTCCGGATGCGTATAGTCGTTGTATTTCTTCCGTAGGTTGATGCCGAGCTTCCCGCCTGCTCCCTGATCAAATCCATGACAAAGGCGTGTGACGTATAGATACGATCCAGTACGGAAACCTGTACGGCCGGCATTCCGGTTGTGTTCCACACGGCTTTCCTCCATACGACGGCCCTTCCGATCACGTTGTTCCCTTCGTCCCTCGCTACCAGGATGCCGGCACCCGCGAAGTTGGCGTAGAAATCCGCGCATTGCGCGCCTTGTCTTCGTACCGCATACATGAATTGTGCAGGGTGGACGTGTCTCCGTCCGTAATGGAACTGTAGTTGGATTCCTGATAGGCGTCCAGGAAATCATTCATTCCCGTATGCAACCTGACGGAAACTTTGCTGTCGAGCGTGATGGCGCTGCGGAAATAACTGATCTCGCAGGATGTGTATTCCCGCAGGTTCTTGAACTGTTCGATGAAGGTGGATGGTTCCAGGTCTGTCCGGTTTTCAGGGAACCAGGGTGCCTGAGGGTTGTTCCTGTCCGGGAAATTGGGATGTTCCGGGTCCTTGTTGAAGGCGGTGAACACAATCCGGATTTTCCGGAAGGAACCGCAGTCCGTCCACTTCCGTTTGGTGGACAGGAAACTATAGGATCCGCGGATAATCTCCTGCGCCGGGCGGTTTTTCTTCAACTCGGACAGGATGTCCGCCGCGATCACACTTCCGTTTGCCGCCGCATGCGTCAGACGGGATTTCAGTTCGTTGCTTGCATAAAGTCTCATGATATTGTTTTTTTAGAAGTTAAACATGCGGGACGGGATACCGGGGCATCCTTCCGCTTTTGGAATTGTGCCATACGCTGTTTCAGGCCGGAAAGGGGGATGTTCCGGCTTGTCCGGTATTCGTCCTCGCTCATTTTCCGGATGGTGGGAATGCCGGTCGTCGTCAGGACAGGATTCACGAACCATCCGTCCTTGAAGTCCTCGGGGAGCAGGCTGTCATGCTGGATGACCTCGCCCACGCATCCGTGTATGAGCATGTTGCAGACGGTCATCAGGCAGCAGGTACGGCTGATGTCCTCCGCAACCAGGTAATTGCCCAAGTTGCGTACGTGGTACGCCAGTAGCAGCCTTCCGCTTCCGCAAGTCGGGTCATTCATCCGTTTGCCGGTCGTTTTCTCATCCGTACCGGTACATTGTACCATCAGGTCACAGATGTGCACGGGGGTGAAGAACTGTCCGTGCGCCTGCTGCCCGCCCCGGGAAGAGAGGGCCATGAACAGGTCACCGAACGCGTCGAACCACTCACGGGTCTGCAATTCCCGCTGCATGAGCTGTATCCATCCGGCAAGCAGTTCCATGAAGAAACGGTTCTGCTGCCGTTTGTATTTCCAGTCCTTGACGGGCGGCGCACCGGGTGAGAACCCGTGGGTGACGTAACGCAGGAAATCGTTGAAGACGGACATCGGCTCGTATCCGTTCGAATATGCGAAATCGCAGATAAGTTCTCAAGCGGACGTAACGCTTGCGGAGTGTTGTACTGTGCCATATTATTCTGATTTTTTATAGATGGTTACTGTATGCCCGTCATGGTCTGTCCGTATCCTGACGGGGGAAACACCAAGGAAAGAGAGGTGGGTTTCCGCTTTCAGCATGTTCCATTCCCATGCGGGGAGTTCCTTCCATTCCATCCGGTATCCCCATAGTATGAACAGGCCTTGGCGGAATCCGTCGAAAAGTCTTCCGTGCAGGATCCCGACCATCCGGTCCAGTTCTTCCTTGGAGTAGACAGTGAATGATTCGTTCCGGTAAATGAACGCGCCTGCCGGCTCAATGTCCTGCCGGCGTTCGATGAGGTATTTTGTCCATTCTTTTGTGGTGTACTCTCCGTACAAGGGTTCAGGTTCCGTATATTTCCATGCCCTGACGGATGTGTGGAACAGGACCGCGCCGTTCTCGTGTCTTCCGGTATGCCCCCATGTCCGGAACTGTTTGCCGCGTATGCCGTCCGGAAGTAATAATCCCGGGTCTGTCGTAACCCAAGGTCCTCCTTCCGTGTTATAACAGGTCCGTCCTTCTTTCTCATGGCAGAACGGCATCCGGGGAAGAAGGCAGAGCTGGGCTTCCCGGCCATCGCTTCTTTCAATGTGCGCCTGCGGATAGTAGTCGCCGCCACGGGTGGTATAAGTGACGGTGTCTCCGGCTACGGGTGCCGGGTTCTCTTCCCGCTCTTTCCGCATCCTGAAGATCAGCCGGTTCACTTTCTCCACATCGCGCTCCTCTATGGAACATGCGCATCCTTCACGCTCATTGAGCCGGACCAGGCTTTTCAGGTCATAAAAGTTACTGTATTCCATGTCATGACCGGTTTTGTTGGTACAATCCGACCTGGCGGGCAACCATGTCACAGAATTTCTGTCCGTTCTCCTTCTCGCTTCTGAAATAGGCGATCATGTCCCAGAGGTTCCGGTTGAAATAGCCGGTCCATTTCTCGTAGTAGTGGCTTCCGTCGACCTTCCCGAACGTTTCCTCGAAAAGCGCGGGAGTCAGTTCCTCATCCCCGTGATGGTTGTATTGCCACAGGGAGACAAGCAGCATTTGGTTGTAATCCAGTGTTTCCATATCTGTTCTTTTTTAGTGAGACATCTGCCTACACGGTAGGCATTTTTATTTCTTGATGTCTTTCCTGCCTGTTTGCCGGGGATTGTGCAAGGCTTGGCGAAAGAAAATACCGGAGCGGAGCGAGATGATTTTCTTTCAGCAACCCAGCCCCTGCAAGGGGCCGCCTTCGCAATCATCCCGGCAAACGGCTATCTTTACAGCAAGAAATGAAAAAGCGGACCTCAGCTTTTCAGTTCTGAAGTCCGCTTTCCGGTCATTTTGGAATTTCATGCTTTTCAGGTATGTATCTGCCATCCGTGGAACGGCTGCAATGTTACGGCGAACGATCTGTCAGGAATTCCGTGATAGAGCAGACCTCCCACGATACCAGTTTTTCCGTCGGGATAGCGTTGTGTGAAGCCGAACGAGTATGGGGCATGGTCATAACAGAGTGAAATCTCGCTGGGCCGGTCGGGATTTTCCTCCCAACTCTTCAACCGGTCCAGACATTTTTGGAGCGAGGTGTCGCCGATGGATTCAGCATAGCGCTTTACATTCTCGAAATGTTCTTCATTCAGGATTTTCATGACTTTTGCGTTTTATCTGTTAAACAATGAAGAAGCGGACCTCGGCTTTTCCGCTTTGAAGTCCGTTCTCCGGTCATTTTGGGATTTCATGCTTTCAAATGAAAGGCAAGGCGGTGTCTTCCAACATGGGGGCCAGCATCCGGCACATCTCGTAAGCCGCCCTGTTGCGCCCGTCAATATGGCTCGGCTCACGTTTTGCCATACCGATGATGCATGCTTTCATCACTCTGAAGAAAGCCTGTTCCAATGTCTTGTGAAAATAGGGAAGGGTTTCGGCGAAACGTTCCGGATTGAACCCCATGTCATTCAACGCCTGTTCCAGTTTCCTGGCCGTCTTGTATTCACGGCTTTCCTCCAGTCGTTCCGGAATGTCGCCGAAACGGGCTGTATGCAACTGGCGTTCCAGCTCGGTAACGGCTACTGAAAGTAGTAGTTGGATGGCGGCGACATTGCCGATTCCGAATTTCTGACCGTCGGTTGTGTGGAACTCGATTATGTCCACAGTACCGTTTTCCTGCATTCTCTTGTAGTGGGCAAGATTCTCGCCCAACATTTTTGCTTTTTGATTGTCCATAATCTTATTTTTTGAATTGGTATTTGATTCGTTCTTGTGTAGTTGTTTTCAGTCAATCCAGAATGTGCCGCAATGCGGACATTTGGTTCCACATGGGAAACTGTTTATATAATAGGTGTTCCTGTGACGCTTATGGTTCATGTCTCCCAAGGTGCATCCGCCTTCCCGGAATCTTTTTTCATAAAGGGCTTCCTGTTTCTGATGCTCGCTCATGCGGCTTTTCCGCATGGTGGACTTCAACGGCTTCATTCCGGTTTCCCACCGGGTGGAATCACACCAGCTGTTCAGCATCCCGCAGATTTCATTGGCATAGGAATAATGCACTTGGGAGTCCGTAAAGAGGTTGTCCCTGCAAAACGGAGGGTGATGTCCGTTGGCAGCCTGACATGGTATCCTGCACCGTTGCGGCTGTCCGCAATGCAACGATGACATCTCCGTAGAACCGGATGCGCTTGAAATCATTTCCGGTATCTCCCGTGAGCAGTCTGGAGAATATGGCATTGAAATAGATGCGGAGCTCGCCTCCGTATGGGGCATTGGCCAGAAGCTCATGAAGCTCATCGGCAAACTGCCCTTTCTTCAGCTTGAGCGCCCGCCTGATTTTACGGAGGAGATGGCTTCGGACTCTTTGCGTGCGTTACTTCCGTACACGTATCCTTCTATCTCCACTCCCAGGGAATAGAACATGTTGGTGACGGCGGAGTTGTCTATCAGCTCATCTGTCGGTCGATGCTGTTCCGTTCGTAAAGCAGGTCTTTTATGCCTTCTTCATTTCGGGCATATTCGTCGGCTTTTCCGTCCGCTTCCATGGCTTTCCTTATATCTGCAAGATACCCTTGCAGGTTGTCGTGCTCCTGTTCGGCATACCATTCCCAGACCTGTTCTTCCAATGGATGGAGGCTGTTCCGGCGGATACACCGTTCCTGCAAGTCCTCACGGCTGTCCAGATTCTCATTGTAGTCCACATAATAGAGGCTGACATATCGGGGGACATAGTCTTTCCAGGATTTCGGGGGCATATTCAGACTGCTTCCTGTCCGGTGGCCTCCTGTTGATTGTGGATGGGAGTTTTCTGTCAAGATTGTTGTGTTCATTTGTCTATTCAGATTATTGCCCGGCGGGGGCATTGACTGTACGCACTTGGGAAAGTTGCAGTTTCACCACCTTTATTTTTTCAATCAGTTCATTCTCTCTTCGGAATGACGGGGTACATTTTGTACGCCGCATCCCGGCTCCCCAGGGGATTTTGTCACACGCCTTTCTCAGGCGTGCCCTTTCGGTGTCCAGGGCGGACTCCAGACGTGCAAGTTTGCGTTGCAACGATTCTTCGGTCATTGTTTTCATGATTCCATCATTTTTTTGAGATATGACGACTGCCGTTATCGGGCTGTCGCCATACCGGGTTGATTATTCAATTTACATTTCCGCCTTTTCTCTTCTGATATTGCGTAAGGCGTATAGCAGGTACAGGAACAAGTCCCTGTCATAAATCCGGAAGAAGAACGGCTCTTGCGTTTCCTTGACCGTTCCGGTAAATGATACGGACTCCCGGTTCATGGGGAACTGGAGAAGTTTTCCGTTTGCCAGCAGGGTGTGCCTTCGTTTTTTTGCCTCTTCCAGAAAGATTTCCATATCATCCCGCCTCTTGTGTGCGGAGAAATAGAGGAAATGATGGCGGCGCAGGCTGAGCAGGATTTCCGCCATGTTTTTTCTTGCGTTTCGGATATCCGGCTCCTCATCCGGGCCGGTGACCAGGTTGCAGATGAATTTTTTCTCTCCGTCCGTATCAGTGAAGAAATAGGGTGTGAGAAGATACTGCCTGTTTGTTTTGCCGGTAATGGCACAGGCCGGCCCTTTGGTGACACCGCCTCTGAAAGTGAGGCTCCGGTAATGTCCCTCCATCTGCCTTTCCAGTTCTTTTCTGGGTGTGGTGACGGAGCGCAGTCCGGTGAAATAACGTCCTTCCACATGAAAACAGAATGTGTACAGGTCTCTGAAGCAGGCTCGCCGATGAAAAAGAAATTTCTGGTATGTCGGACGGGCGGCAGCATATCCATGTTCTCATAGTATTGGCTTTCTGTTATTTCCTTGAACGGAAGGCACTTGGATTTCAAGTGGATACGGAACATCTTGTCTGCCGTGTTCCTTGAGACGGTGACAAGCCGGGGATTGTCCTCTCCGGCTCTCAGCTCTTCCAGCGTCTTGTGGGTATAATCGCAGTGTATGCCGTCCGACATGGAGGTAAGGAAGCTCCCGTCGAAACGGTACGGGTCGATGACGAATCCGGGTCTTGCATTTTTCATGGCTCAGATGTTTTGAAGATTCAACACTCTCTTGGCGGCACTGAGTGCATTGGAGGTAAGCTGCCGTTGCCATGCCTTGTTTTTGGGTGACCAGCGGAATCCGGCGGATTTCAGTTCCTTGCGTCTGCTGTCTTCGGGAATTCTGTCAAACAGGATCTGAAGGCGGTCTTCCCCATAGTTCCATACAAGTGTTCCGCCCTCGAACGGCACTTCCTTGCTTTCCTGACTTTGCACCGCTTTCAACTTTTCGCGCATCCGTTCCGCAAGTTCCGGCAATTGGAAGAATTTGTTTCTTTGGGTGATGACGGGTTTCTTCACCCTTGCGTTATATTCGGAAATGAAGTCCACCGCTCTGCGGACGATTTCCACTTCCCCGTGATTGGCAAGTGGATACCTTGTTCAGGATGCTGCTGACGAACAGGGCACGGCTGTAGCCCCGGCATTGTCCGGTATCAATCCCGTGGATGGTGTCGGCGCTGCTCCTGATGTCGCGTTTGAGCGTCTGCCATGCCTTTTCCCGCTTCTCTTCCTCCGGTCTGGCGGTTTCCTGTTTCCGTTTGACGGATGCAAGGACCTTTTGCCGCCAATCGCGGAATTCCTCGTAGCGGTTCCGGTAGCTTTTGTTCATTTTTTCCTGCCTGCGGTAATCAAATCCGCCCCGTCCCGTCACCATCGGGTTGGCGCAGCGCGAGAGGGCCGAGAGCTGGGCGGACAGCTTTTGCCGGTAGGCGGTGATATAGGTTTCCCGTTCCCCTTCCGGCATGAGTTGCAGGTCGTTGTGCAGCTCCTCCCCGTAAACCATGATGTCCGTTTCTCCGCGAATCTCCGGATCGAAGGAACTCCAGGCGTATGCGTCGCAGGCCTGTTTCCACATATCCTCCAGATAGCCCGGATGTTTGAATGCTATGGCTTCCCAGTCTTTGAAGTTACTGGAATGCAATTCATTCCGGTCTTCCGGATTTCCGTACAGATGTACAAAGTGGTGCATCCCGTGATGCTCCTTTCTGAAATGGAACGGTACGGGAGGATGGTCCGTACCCTTTTCCCGGACCATCGTGACCCGGTGTGCGTTCTCTGCGGTAAGGTCCGTTACTTGTTCTTCCCGGACCTTTGCTGTTGTTGTTTCAGTCATAACCATTGCTTTTTTGATGTCAGCCGTAAATCATTTCGTCCAGTTCTTCGTCCGGCAGTGTGCGGATTTCCTCTTCCGTGCAATAGCAGGCTATGCTCTCGTCCAGCTCGAAAGCTGCCGGGTCGAGGCTTTTGATGCCATCCAGCAGTTCCTGTTCCAGCCTTTCTACGGAAACCGTATAGTTCCCGTCTTTGCCTTGTACTTCCCGTGCCGGATAACTCTTTTCCCGATAGACCAGTGTGGTGATTGCAGGATTCGTATTTTCCTGTCCTGTTCGTACTTTGGTTACTGTCATCTTGTTCATACTTCTACTGTTTTAAAGTTAGACATGACCGGCTCCGTGGAGCCAGTATTTCGGTTTCTTACTTGCCGGGCAGCCCTTTGCCTTGATTTGTGCAAGGCTTGGCAAAAGAAAATACCGGAGCGAAGCGAGGATGATTTTCTTTTAGCCAACCAGCCCCTGAAAGGGGCCGCCTTGCGCAATCAGAGAGGCAAAGGGTTATCTTTGCGGGTAAGAAAATGAAAGAATGGCAGGTGTTTATGGATTTTCGGATACAAAAAAAAGCCATCCTTGCGGGGACGGCTTTAATGGTGTGTTGTACGTCTATTGCGCCATACGTTCCTTTACATTGTTCATGGCTTCTTTCAGGCTGCTGTTCATGACCCGTGCGTAATGTTGGGTCATGCGTGTGGAGGCATGTCCGAGCATGACGGATACATCCTGCAAGGGAACGTTGTTGGCGAGCGTGACGGTGGTTCCGAAAGTATGGCGGGCCACATGCGTGGTCAGATTTTTCTTTATGCCGCAGAAATCGGCGATTTCCTTGAGGTAGCTGTTCATTTTCTGGTTGCATAAGACGGGCAGGCAGCATCCTTTCTTTATGCAGACCGGGTGTTCCCTGTATTTCTCCAATATGGCCAGGGGAATGGGCAGCAGCGGGATGTTGCTGATGGAAGACGCTTTTCTGCGGCGCTCCAGCTTGACCCTTCCTTTCCTTATCCACCAGTCCCCGAGATTGTCCTGCACCAGATTCTCATTGTTCAGGCCGGCTACATCGGAGAACGCCAGGCCGGTGAAGCAGGCAAAGACAAAGACATCCCTGACCAGTTCAAGCCGGGGAACCGTGAATTTTTTCTTTATGACGGTCTGTAGCTCGTCGTAGGTCAGGAATACCGGATCGGTCTCGTCCTGCTCCATCTTATAACCGTAAAAGGGATTCTTACGCATCCATTCCTTTGCCAATGCCATATTGGTGAATTTCTTGAAGCATTTCATGTAGCGGACTATCGTGTTCCGGCACAAGCCTCCTTCCGTTTTCAGGTAGATGTCGAACGCATGGATGAACTCCGGTGTCAATTCGTGGAAGGTGATGTCCTCCTTGCCATAATAGGAGGGGATAAGCTGCCGCAATTTTTTCACCACATTCTTATATCGGTTAATGGTGACAGGGGAATAGTCTATATTCACCAGGCTTTCCATTTCCTCGATGCCTTCCTGCATGGTGCCGAGCAGCGTACGCATTCCGGTATCTTTTCCGAAAACTCGTTTCAGGATTAGTTTCGGGGTAATCAGGGCCTGTTCCAATACCAGTTCCTTGTGTTTCTCAAGGCACGGGCATGTAATTCCGCAATATAGGTGTTCAATGCGACGGATGCCCTGTCCCTGCCTTTGCTGCATCCTTTGGCCGCGTTCCATAAGTTCAGAGGCACGCTTCTTTGGATACGGGCATCGTCATAGTCTCCGTTGATGGTTATCCGCATCAGTACGGGCGCCTCACCGTTTTTCAACAATTTCGTTTTGAGCACGAAAAAAAGAATGTTCATTGTTCCTTGTTTCATCACTTTTGTTTTTTAGAAGTGTTACATCCAATTGTTTCGTCAAAACCGGATGGCATGAGGAGGTGAGACGAAGTGTTAAATTCGGTGGCTTTTTTGAGCGGCTTGTGGAAAAGCCATAGAAAAGCCATAAAAATCCCATTTTCCCAGGTTCGAATTGCCTTTGGTATCCCGGGTTCGATTCCTTTTTTTCATTCTGATGGGACATTCCGTAGTTTTAAACTTCTTTCACAATTTCAAGCTCATTCGGCCATGTGTGCAAAATTACTTTTTTACACCGGAGATTGATGTTGACAAATGGTTGAAAAACAATGAAATATGGTGCGTGTTTATGGCTTTTTCAAAGCCTTAAAAAAAGCCACTGAATTGGCAAAATCCAACTTCACAAATATGTAATAAAATGCGTAACGAGGGTAAAAAAAGAACCCTTGAACTATCTCTAATTCAAGGGTTTTCTAAAAGTGAAAGCTTTTTTGGTGGTGCCACCAGGAATCGAACCGGGGACACAAGGATTTTCAGTCCTTTGCTCTACCAACTGAGCTATGGCACCATTGTTTCTTGTTTGCGGTTGCAAAGGTAGTGAAACTTTTTTAAACTGCAAACTATTTCTAAAAAAAAACACTGATAAAAGCATAAGATGCTTATTATCAGTGTTGTTTAATTAAAATTATTTTTCTTTTAGTGGATTCCAACCTTGCGCTTTCAGCTCAAACTCTTGTCCGTCACGGGTAATCAGGCACATCCCAGCTCCGGTTTGGTGATGTGACCAATCACTTTTATACCCTCTATAGCCGAAACTCGTTCATGCTCTGTTAAAGGTACAGTAAATAATAGCTCATAGTCCTCACCACCATTTAAAGCACATGTTGTCACATTCATATTCAGCTCTTCCGCCATTACAGCCGTTTGGTAATCAATGGGAATTCTTCCTCGTAAACGCGACAGCCGGTATCGCTTTGTGAGCATATATGTAGCAGTTCCGAAGAAAGGCCGTCGGAAATATCCATCATAGCGGTGGGCCTGATTCCCGCTTTAGCCAGTTTCTCAATGATATCCTTACGTGCTTCAGGCTTTAACTGACGTTCCAAAATATATTCTTTTCCGGAAAATCCGGATTTGCTTCTTTTTCTCCTTGGAAAACAGCCTTTTCACGCTCTAGAAGTTGAAGTCCCATATAAGCTCCTCCCAAGTCACCGCTGACACAAATCAAGTCTGTATCTTGTGCGCCGTTGCGATAAACTACTTTGTCCTTGTCCGCTTCACCTATGCAAGTAATACTGATGGCGAGCCGGTTACGGATGAAGTTGTATCTCCACCCACAATATCTACATGGTGTAGTTCACAAGCCAGTTTTAGCCCATCATAGAACTGTTCTAAATCTTCAATACAAAAGCGTTTGGACAGTGCGATAGAAACTGTGATTTGTTTTGGAGTACCATTCATAGCATAAATGTCCGAGAAGTTTACGATGGCCGATTTATATCCCAAATGTTTCAATGGGGTATAAACCAAATCAAAATGTACCCCTTCCATCAGTAAGTCTGTGGTTACCAATACCTCTTTATCTTTAAATTCCAATACGGCTGCATCGTCTCCCACACCATATTGGGTTTCCGGATTTTTTAACTCGATTATCCTTTCGTTAGATGTTTAATGAGGCCGAACTCACCTAAGGTCGCTATTTCTGTTCTGTTTATTTCCTGCATGTTCTTAAATTCGATTAATCATTTCACGCATAATGGTAGTCATGCGCGGTTGCGCTTCATCTGCCGCTTTCTGAACCTCTTCGTGTGAAACTTCCACAATTTTTCCCTCCACGCCTAGGTCGGTGATAACCGATACTCCAAACACTTTGATGCCACAATGGTTTGCTACAATAACTTCAGGAACGGTAGACATACCTACGGCGTCAGCTCCAAGAATGTGGAACATCTTGTATTCTGCCGGAGTTTCGAAGGTGGGTCCCTGTGTACCGATATATACTCCTTGTTGTACTTTGATACCTTTTTCTTTAGCGATCTCCAGTGCTTTGTCTATCAGTTCTTTGGAGTAGGCTTCACTCATATCCGGGAAACGGGGGCCGTATTCAATGTTCTTGCCGTGCAACGGGTGTTCGGGAAAAAAGTTGATATGATCTCTGATAATCATCAGATCACCAATTTCAAAGTCTGCATTCGTACCTCCAGCTGCATTGGATACGAACAATGTTTTGATGCCTAATTCACGCATCCACCGTACGGGGAAAGTAACTTCTTTCATGGAGTATCCTTCATAGAAGTGGAAACGTCCTTGCATAGCCATGATGTCTTTATTACCTAATTTGCCGAAAATCAATTTACCGCTATGTCCCTCTACGGTTGAAACAGGGAAATTAGGGATATCTTTGTAACTGATCTCGTATTTATCGGTAATTTCGTGTACCAGGCTTCCTAAGCCGGTACCTAATATAATAGCAGTTTCGGGACTGGTATGCATCTTTTCTCTAAGAAAAGTTGCTGTTTCTTGAATTTTTTCTAACATAGTCGGTTATATTTGAGTTAAACAGTTCTTGTTGGTCTTGTAAAAAGGCTACCTCAATGGGCAGCATATATATATAAGGTTTCAGCATTTCGTCCATCAGTGGATGGGCTGCTAGTCGTACAGAGTCTTTTTCAGTGGTGATAATCATGCGTTTACCTTCCGGAAGTTTCATGAAACGCTTCTTTATCAGTTCCATATCTCTTGCTGTAAAGTCATGGTGGTCACTGAAAGCCAGTGACTCAATGTGCTCATTGTATGGTGATAAATCTTGAATGAGTTTTGCTGGGGAGGCTATGCCTGTCACCAATAGGATATGCTTGTCTTTTTCTATCTCTTTTAATGAAACTGCATTCCCTGCTGTAAACAACGGATGCAACTTGCCGTATGCTAATGTTGTGAAGTAGAGCTGCTGATAGGGGTAAAGTTCCATTTGCTTGCTTAAGACTCTTAAATCCATAGGGGTGATGTCCTTAGGACATTTAGTGACAATAACAATATGTGCCCGGCTTTTTCCGTTTTCAGGTTCGCGCATTCGTCCGGCAGGCAGCAAGGTGTCTTCGCAAATCAGTCGGTGGTAATCTACTAATAAGATGTTTATTCCGGGCTTTACATATCGGTGCTGGAAAGCATCATCCAAAATAATCACTTCTGTTCCAGGGGCGATGTGACTATTGCATAACTGCTCTATGCCATGACAACGGTCCCGGTCTACTGCCATATGGATATCCGGAAACTTCTGTTTCATTTGGAAAGGTTCGTCACCTATCATCTGTACGGACGTATCCGGTCTGGCAAGTACAAAGCCTTTGGATTTGCGTTTGTAGCCGCGGCTTAGTACGGCTACTTTGTAATCTTTCTGCAATAATCTTATCAGGTATTCTGTATGGGGGGTCTTTCCGGTTCCGCCTACGGTGATGTTGCCTACCGAGATGACCGGGATATCAAACTTACGTTCTTTGTATATTCCCCAGTCAAACAATTTATTACGCAGCCATACACCGGTCCCATAAATCCATGAAACCGGATATAGCCACTTGTTTATCTTGATAAGATTACCTTCCATGTGCAATTTATTGGATATTAGGGTCAAACGGCATACGTGCCTGTATACAGTTGGCGTCTTTTATGTTCTCCAGCGCCTTGAAGCTGTTATAATAGCTTCCCAAATATTCTTTAATTTCGCTGTTTATATAATGTTTTTTCTGATTTCCCAGCAGGCTTGCGAAAATATTTTCTTTTTCAGGATAGCCGATAATACTGTAATTTTCGATACCGGCTTGGGTGGCGGCGGCATTCAATGCTTTGTCTATACCTCCCAGCTCGTCTACCAGACCAAGGTCTTTTGCCATGGCACCGGTCCATACACGGCCTTCAGCAACTTTTTCAATAGCCTCTGTAGACATTTTTCTACCTTCAGCGCAACGGTTTACGAACAGCTTGTATCCTCGGTTGACATAGTTCTGCATTAATTCTTGTTCTGATGCATTTAGCGGGCGGTGAGAACCGGACCTAGGCTGCACCCAAATCAGCCATTTTATTAGTTTTCACTACATCAAAATTTAGTCCTAAAGTTTCAGTAAACAGTTTCTCACCTGAATACATCATGCCGAATATGCCGATAGAACCAGTCAGCGTAGTCGGGTCAGCGAAAATGCGGTTTGCAGCGCAGGAAATGTAATAGCCTCCTGATGCAGCATAATCTCCCATAGAAACGATTACCGGTTTTTTCTCTTTCAGTCTTACTACTTCACGCCATATTTGATCTGAACCGTATGCGCTGCCACCCGGTGAGTTGACGCGTAATACAACAGCTTTTACGTCATCGTTATCACGTAATTTGCGCAGGTCTTTACACATCTTTTGTACATCAATACAATCTTCTGTGGAACTGCCGGGAGCATCCAGGATCTCGCCGTATGCATAATATACGGCTATTATATTTCCACTTTTGTCTTTGGGCACATTTTTCTTGACGTTTATCATGTCTTCTATGAAAAGACTGTTTAGTTTGTCGTTTTCGTCACGACCGCTTAATTGTTTCAGATAGGAAATAACCTCATCTTTATACATCAGGGTATCTGCCAGTTTGCATTGAATATATTCTTCTGCCTGACAAAAATCCATATATCGGTCAGCATAAGCATTCAGAGTATCTGTCGGGATGCGTCGTGAGTCGGATACATCTGCAAGAATACGATGCCAGACAGATTCTAGACATTCGGTCATCTGTTCGCGGTTGGCCGGACTCATTTCTGTAGCAATAAACGGTTCCACGGCTGATTTGTAAGTACCCACTCTGAATACCTGTACTTCCAGTCCTAGTTTGGAAACCAGATTTTTGAAGAAAACAGGTTGCATGCCTGCTCCGTGCCATCCAATACTTCCTTGCGGATTGATAATTATTTTATCGGCCACGCTGGAAAGATAATACATCCCCTGTGCATATTGGTCTGCATAAGCAACGATGAATTTGCCGCTTTCTTTGAAATCCAGTAATGCATTGCGTATTTCCTCTAAGGAAGCGTATGATGCTTCCAGATAAGAAGGTTGGATATAAATACCCTTGATTTTGTCATTGTCTTTTGCCTTCTTGATAGAAGCTAGAATGTCATCCAAACCGTATGCTTCAATTCTTCTCCCAAAGTTGTTGGAGTGGGTTTTCCTGTACGCGTTCGGATAGACTGCCTTTAAAGTCGAGTACGAAGATAGAGTTGTCTTTCACCACCGTTTCAGTATCCGATGAGGCGACTATGCCAACCAGAGTGATAATCCCTAGTATAGTGAACACTACGCCTGCCAGAATGACGCCGATGACGCTGGCAAACGTAAATTTTAGAAAATCTTTCATTGAATGTGTTGTTTTTAATGTTAATAATTAGCTAACAAAAATAGGTTATTGCATTGAAAAAAGCAAAAAAAGTGAACTTCTTTTGTTACCTGTTTGTTCTTCATTTATAATAACCCATAAATACGTTGTTTTATATGACAAAAAGTTTTAAGGAGGCTCTGAAAGCCCGTCGTACATTTTATCGGATCCAAAACAAATCGACATTGTCTGATAAAGAAATAAGAGATTTAATTTGTTTTGCTGTAGAATTTGTCCCCTCAGCTTTCAATTCTCAAACCACTCGTGTTGTGTTATTAACAGGTAAGGCGCATGAAAAGTTGTGGAACATTGTAAAAAATGTCTTGCGTAAGCGAGTTCCGGCTGAGGTATTTGGCAAGACCGAAGAAAAGATTGATGGCTGTTTCGCTTGTGGATATGGTACTATTCTCTATTTTGAAGATATGGCTATCGTTCGCTCTTTGCAGGAAAGTTTCCCCACTTATAAAGATAATTTCCCTATCTGGGCAGAGCAGACCGATGCTATGCATCAGTGGCAGTCTGGACCATGCTGGAAGATGCAGGAATGGGGCGTCTTTGCAACATTATAATCCGCTGATTGATGATGAAGTACGTAAAGT
>ENA-OQCN01000898-OQCN01000898.1-human-gut-metagenome-genome-assembly--contig:-NODE-898-length-15633-cov-6.194505_pt1 | contig 15633 bp, 16 predicted proteins | sample MGYA00242497_ERZ504576 | MGnify/ENA primary metagenome ERZ504576 (study PRJEB26092, sample SAMD00036296) | human gut metagenome | host: Homo sapiens | study: EMG produced TPA metagenomics assembly of... | reverse complement strand
GTTTTTCTGAAGCCCGGAGAAGATCAGACAGGCGAAGTATTCGGTTTGTCAATAGAGGCAGTGCAGACAGCTTTATATTGGCTGCCTGCATAAATAAAACATAAATATTGAATTACTGAAGAGTAAGAGTACCAACAGGAACGGTTTTGCTTTTTTCATATCCTTTGTTGGCAAAATGGATATAGTTTTTTGTGTATGGATCTTTCATACGAAGAGAAACTGTATAAGTTCCCTTTTTAAGGGAGCGGACATCCAGGCTGAGTTTAAACTCAGAGAAATCATTACCTGCGATAGAACGGTTATCAATAGTTGTTTCAACTTTTTCTGATTTACCGGTATCTTTGCTGGTGAGAATCAGATCTGTGGTAAATTTCGTATATGCAGAGGAAAATCCGGTATTGGCAACTGTCAGATATAAAGTGGCAGTGTCATCGAGTACAGAATGAAAATCAATGGAGGACTGCTGTACAACATAACGGTAGCCCAGATGAGCACTGATGTAATCATATCCGCTGCATCCGGAAAAAACATCGGTATCTGATCCTGTGTAAGTAGAATTTTTCCATTTGTTAAGGACTGCTTCATCATGTTCCGAATTCAGATAAGACACATGCATTTGTGAGAGATCTGAGATGGCATTATCCAGATCATTGTATTCGTTGTCTACAGTAACCTCTCCACCATTAGGAACATATTGACAGAGTTTGTACTGAAAAAGAAGTTCATCACTGCGGGTACCCTGTTCTTCAGGTTTGCTGCTGGATTTCAGAGGCGTACTTCCGTAGGTGCCGAGATCATAGACAGATCCAAGCATACCGTCGTTAAACAGACTTAATCTGGATGCGAGTGTGCCGCTGTAAGCTTCTGAACTTGAAAGTGGCGTACTGGTACGGAGAATACCTCTTAACTGTGCCGGAGTGCGGACTGCCAGATAAATTTCCCGGGAGATATCATTGTCAAGTTCTTCTATGATCTGACGTATTTGATTGAGGTCTCCATAATTGGAATTATTCATCTCGCCATTATTTCCTGTAAATGTTCCCTGCAGGATATATACACAGTCAGAATGTTTGTTGACAACAGTGGAAAGCCGTGAAATATGTTTTTTGATCTGCGGAAGGCTGGATGGTTCTGCAGATAAAGCCTTTCCATCCCAGTCATAGAGAAAACGGAGGATCACCTGCTTTTTGGCCTGTGTACATACAGTCAGCATTTTATCCAGCTGAGTAAGAGCATTTGTGCTGATATCAGAATCTGCATAATTTTTCAGATTGATTTCCAGAAGCATCAGTGGGTAGGGATTTGAGGTGCAGTTTTTTTTGCACCAGTTTGCAGCTATTTTTGGCTTTTCCTTATCTGAAAGAATGTATCCGCCCATTTGATAAAAACCGCGGTAAGGATTATCCAGATTCCGGGAAGATTCTTCGATTGAGGAAGGTGTATATTCAATTTTCAGATATCTGGAAGAAATTAAATGATAGAGGATAAGCACAGCCAATGTAAAACAAAATATAAAAAAAAGACTATGCAGGATTATCGGTAATTTTTTTTTCATGGATAATTGCTCCTTTAAAAAATATCTATACATGCAATTATGAATTAACTATAATGTATTATAACCAAAAAGAAAGGATAAGTGAAGATTGAAACAGAAATCCAGGACCGAATACTCTGTCATGAATACGACAGTACCTTTATTGCACAGGTAACAGCAATTCTTATGGGCTTTTTTACAAGGGTCGTTTTTACGAGAACGCTTAGTGAAGGTTATGTAGGAATCAATGGTCTGTTTACAGATATATTAAATATATTATCATTATCAGAACTTGGAGTGGGAACTGCAATTACATATGCTCTTTACGGTCCAATTGCCAGAAATGATATCAAAAAACAGCAGATCCTGATGCGGATGTTCCGTACTTTTTACAGAATGACAGCAGGTTTTGTTCTGGTGGCAGGACTGTGCCTGATTCCGTTTCTGGATATTCTGATGAAGGACAGGCCGGATGTGGATCATCTGATCGTGATCTATATTTTGTATCTTACGAATTCAGTTGTGTCTTATTTGTTGATTTACAAGAAGACATTGGTGGATGCTCACCAGATGAATTATATTACTGTGATGTATCATAATGGATTTCTTGTATTGCAGGATATCTGTCAGATCGTTGTATTGCTTTTGACTGGGAATTTTATCCTGTTTCTTATTGTTGCGGTTGTGTGTACGATAAGTGGAAATATTTGTATGTCCGGAAAAGCGGACAGACTTTTTCCTTACTTGAAGGAGCCTTGTAAGGATAAACTTCCGCAGAATGAAAGAAGGGATATTTTTCAGAATGTAAAAGCAATGCTTATGCACAAGATTGGCAATGTAGTGGTGAATAATACTGATAACCTTCTGATATCCAGCTTTGTTGGGGTTGTTACAGCCGGTATTTATTCCAATTATTTTCTGATCATAGGATCTGTGCGTCAGGTATTGGATCAGGCTATGCTGGGGGTTACGGCAAGTGTGGGAAATCTTGGCGTGACAGAAGATAAGGAAAAGGTAGGGCAGATCTTTGACAGGCTATTTTTTATTGGATACTGGTTATTCGGATTTGCGGGAATCTGTCTTATGGAACTTCTGAATCCTTTTGTGGAGATTGCATTTGGAAAAAAATATCTGTTTGCGAGAGAAATCGTGCTGATTCTTTGTATTAACTTTTTTATCAATGGAATGAGGCGTGCTGTACTGATCTTTAAAGAATCTATGGGCTTGTTTTGGTATGATCGTTATAAAGCTGTGGCAGAGGCTGTCTTAAATCTGGTGATTTCTGTTTTGCTGGTAACACATTTAGGAGTGGCGGGAGTGTTTGTGGGAACATTTTGCAGCACTGTACTTACCTCTGTATGGGTGGAACCTTATGTGATCTATAAATACAGACTTGAAAGACCGGTGACTGGATTTTTCATAAAGTATGCCGGATATCTTGGAGTGATGGCAGCAGTATGGGGAATTACCGAATATTGCTGCAGGTTTATTTCAGGACAGGCATTTTGGGTGCTGGTATTAAGATTGTTGATCTGTCTGATCCTGCCGAATGTTATGCTGTGGTTTGTTTACAGAAAGACTGTTGAATGGAGAGAATTATGGATCTTGCTGATAAGAATAATAAAAAGGGTTTTTGCAGGAAAAAAATCTCAGTGATCATACCAGTATATAATGCTGAAAAGTACATCAGGGAAACTCTGGACAGTATTATAAAACAGAGTTATGAGAATTGGGAAATTATACTTGTAGAAAACGGATCAGAAGATAAAAGCCCCGATATCATCCGGGAATATGAGGAAAAATATACGGAGATCCATATGATAAAAAGTCCTGGAAAAGGTCCCGGTCCGGCGAGAAATGCTGGACTTGAAGCTGCACAGGGAGAGTACATCGTGTTTGTGGATTCCGATGATTATATTCCGGATGAAGAAGTGTTTTATCAGTATATCAGCATTACGGAAAGTATAAATGCGGATATTGTTGTCAGCAATTATGCAAGATTATGGGATGGAAAACTGCTTCCGGCCCAGGGAACACAGACTTTTGCGCTATCGAGTCCTTTATCTGAAGCGTTTCGTTTTCAGGGATTTTTTTCTGTTGGAACTTTGTCTTATGTATGGGGAAAATTATATAAAAGAGAGTTTCTGGAAAAGAATCAGATCGTTTTTACAGATAGTGTCTATGCAGAAGATAAGCTGTTTAATATGCAGTGTTATGTATGTGATGCGAAATATGTATTTCTTGAGAAACAGGGTTATGTTTACCGCAGAAATCCGGAATCGATTTCATGGAAATATCATCCAAATTCAGCTAAAAGCTGGATGAAGATCGCTTATACGATCAAAGAATGGATTGAAGAAAAGCAAAAAGATATGGATATGTATAAAGGCTTGGTGCAGTATACACTTTTTTTTTGCATCTTTCTTTGATGGTAAGATGGAATATATACAGCATAATAATTCTTTGTGGGCAGTGCGGAAAGTATTGAAAGTTTATGGTCAGGAGCCTCTTGGAAAAGAGAGTTTTCTGGAACTTTCCCAAAAAAGAAAATTGTCGGAATTAAAACAGCCTTTGTGGAAGATCATCATCAGGGGATTTGCGTTGGGAATGAAGCATCAGTGGTATTTGTTTTTATCAGTGGGGATCAAACTGGTGGTCGATCTGAAAATAGATGAGAGATTATCTGATACAGGACTTCGTGAATAGGAGAGGCAGAATATGGGATATTGGATTAGTCAGTTTATACAGGTTCTTATCGGATATATTTTTCTGATGTATTTATGGCCGTCTGTTGTCTTCAGAAAAAAGCTGTCCGGGAAAAGCCTGACTTATCGTTTTGCATTCTGTTCCACAGTTTCCGTTCTGCTGATCAATGCAGTGGTGCTTGGATTGGGATTGATTCATATACTAAAGGGATGGATCATTTTCTGTATTTTTTATGGGATATTTGTGCTCTCTGTTCTGAAGAAAAAAGAGCTGCGTAGCAGCTTTTTGGCACAGGTGCGGACATTCTTTTCGGGAACATTAGGCTGGAAATCTCTTTTAGTCCGATTAGCTGATACAGTGAGAAATATTATAGTAAATATCCTGAAATGGATGGACAAAAAAACCAAGGGCAGAAAAATAGAGTACAGTATTCTAATGGTACTGATCATATTTGGCATTATGTATTTTTCTTATGGTGCATTTCAGTGCCATTCCTATGGATGGGGTGATATGTATGTTCATCATGCATGGATCTATGGGCTGCAAGAGGGAAAGATCTTTCTGGAAGGTGTTTATCCGGAAGCTATGCATTGTTTTATTTATGCGATGAATGTTCTGTTTGGAATACCAGTATACAGCAGTCTTTTATTTTTGGGAGAGATTCATACAAGTGCTTTCCTTATTGCAATTTACTGTCTGCTCAGAGAAGTAATGAAATCCCAATATACAGTTTATCTTGTTCTTACTGCATTTCTGACAGTAGATGTTATGTGTGTTGATGAGATTTACGGTATATCCAGACTGCAATATACCATACCGCAGGAATTTGGCCTGTATACAGAGTTTTTGTGCGCCATGTATCTGATTCGTTTTATGCGAAAAAAACAGAATTCGAAAGAGAAAAAAGACGATCTGTTTCTGTTTACGATGGCACTGGCAGCTTCCCTTGCAATCCATTTTTATGTTACGATCATGGCATTTTTTCTGTGCGGTTCCTTTGCTGTTTTTGGAATCAGGAAGATCTTTCAGAAGAAAAATTTCGGCAAACTTATTGCTGCTGTTATTGCAGCTGTTGTTATTTCCACAATACCGATGGTACTTGCTTTTGCAACAGGAACCCCGCTTCAGGGCTCGCTGAACTGGGGAATGAATATTATCAATGGTACAGATACAAAAGAGGGAAGAACACAGGTTGCACAAAGTATTAACGATGAAAGCAGTATGGATGAAGCTGCCCGGAAATTGTTAGAGAGTAGCAGTGAAACTGGGCAGAATCAGTCACAGACATCTTCTGACGGAGAAAATGTTCAGCAAAGTACCAACAGTGTGCAGGTACAGCCAAAGGTCTCCCTGAAAGACCGGGTACAGAAGATCCTCGATGAAGTAAAGCTTGTATATAAATATGGATATGCGCAGCTTTATGGTGGAACACGTGCCAGCTGGCTTATGAAATTTACACTGATCGCACTGGTACTTGGTATTTTGAATGTGGCTGTTTATTTTATCCGATTCCGGAAAGTTCCGTTTGAAATGTATCTGGGAATAACTTTTGCATCTGTATTTTTTATGGTTTTGTATGCGGCACCATTTTTAGGACTGCCGGAGATCATTGCAGGTGCCCGTCTGTGTCTGACAGAGCAGGTATTGCTGTTGTCTATGATGGCGTTCCTGCTGACCAGTTGTTTTTCCTGTTTGAAAAAACAAGAGTAAGAGGCTGGCACCGTATCTGAGTGTTTTAGGAGTTGCTTTCATTTATGCAGGAACGAATTATTTTGGAGTATTTCATGGCTATTTGTATTACGAGCTGACACGCTACAATTCTGTTGTGGAACTTACAAACAGTATTATTGATGAATATCCGCAGTATACGTATACCATTATATCTACAACAGAGGAACTATATCAGGCAATCGAATCCGGACGGCATGAGGAAATTCTTGATTTTTATTATAAATCAAAACAGAACCAGTATTATATTCCTACAGAATATCTCTTTTTCTATATAGAAAGAAGCCGATCTATTATGCACAGTATCATTTTTTTTCGGGACCGAGATGGCTGGCTCAGGCCAAATATCCAAAATACTATAAGACTTCAAATGCTGTTCTGAGTCAGGAAAATGATATAAAGAATGGTAAAATCTCAGAAAAATTGGTGGGAGAACCTCTTGCGATCATGGGAAAAGCTTCTGATGCATATTCAAACATCAAAAACAGACAGATCCTGGAGTCAGAAATATATGACTGGTGCATGAATTTTAAATCTTGTTTTCCAAATGAAATCAAGACATATTATGAAGATGATAATTTTATATGTTTTGCAATAAGACAGAATCCGGATTGGTTGTACGATTTAAGCAATTAGGAAAATAGCAGAAACGAAAATTTCGAATTGCAGTGTCAGATGAAGACAGGAGCAGATTATGAGTAAGGCAAAATACTGGAAAGGTATGGCAGCAGGTGTGATCATTCTGGCTGTCATACTTGCGGCAGCAGCTGGCGCGTATATGTTTTTAAAAGAAAATGTAAAAGAATATGAAAAAACAGAGAGGGTTTTTGGCAATCCTCTTATGGGATATGTGCCGTGTGCGTGGAATGATACAGTAAGTGATGACGTATCTATGTTGTATATGGATATTACCTGGGCAGAACTGGAGCCGGAAGAGGGCGAATATGACTGGGAAAGCATTGAAAAAGAAAATCAGCTTAGCCGTTGGAGAAAAGAAGGCAAACATATAGTCTTGAGATTTGTCTGTGATGTACCTGGAAAAGAAAAACACATGGATATTCCCAAATGGTTATATGAAAAAACAGACCATGCCGGAACCTGGTATGATGTGGAATTTGGGAAGGGATTTGCACCAGATTATAATAATGAACAGATGATCTATTATCATGACAGGGCAGTAAAAGCTCTTGGGGAACATCTGGGAGGAGATGGCCTGATCAGCTATATTGAACTGGGAAGCCTTGGCCACTGGGGAGAATGGCATGTTAATTATAGTGCAGGGATCCAGCGGCTTCCAAAAGAAGATGTGCGGGAGAAGTATGTAGCTCCATGGATTGAGGCTTTTCCAGATGCAATGTTGCTGATGAGAAGACCTTTTTCCCATGCTTCCAAATATGGAATGGGGCTTTATAATGATATGACTGGTGACCCGGGAGAGACAGAATCCTGGTTTAAAGAAATTCAGAATGGCGGAGATCTCAGTCAGACAGATGAAAAAAATGCTATAGTTTCCATGCCGGATTTTTGGAAAACAGCTCCCGTTGGCGGTGAATTTACCAGCTCACTGTCCATGGAGAACATGCTGGATACAGATATATTTCAGACAGTGGAACTGATCAGAAAATCGCATACTACATTTATAGGTCCTAATATTGCGGATAAAAAATATCAGCAGGGATATGAAAAGGTGTTAAAAAATATGGGATACCGCCTGTGGGTTTCCCGGGCTGTTCTTTTACAGAGGATTACAGGAACAAAGCTGAGGCTGATCTGGGAAAATGATGGAGCTGCTCCGTTTTATAAAGATTGGCCGGTATGGATCTATGTGACAGATGAAGATGGAAATATAGTTGAAAAGAAGCAGATTGATATTCAGCTTTCATCAGTTTTGCCTGGAGAAATCATAAAAACAGAAACCAGGTTGATACAAAAAAACTGGCAGGTCTTGCAGGCGAGAAATATGATTTGAGTATTGGAATTGAAGATCCCATGACAGGAAAGGCCAGTGTATGCATGGCAATGAAATGCAGTTATAAAAATGGAAGAAATTATCTGTGGTGATTTTTATAGAATGTGAAAAACAGTGACTCCCACTCAGGAATCACTGTTTTCAAAAATTTTGACAAGTTTTGTTTTCTGGTTGCTTTTTTTGAAATTACGAAGTGTCTGCAGGAAGGTTGTATTCCGTACTTTGTAGGTGTTGCGGATGAAGCAGACGAAAGTGATCACCCAGAGTACCGGCCAGAGGATCGGGAAGTGGCTGACTTTTGGGAAGCGGACTTTCATCTGGACATGACCTTCACGGAAATAGGTAAACAGGTTGACTTTCTGGTAGGAGCTGCTTCCCACCAGAGTCTGTGAAACATCGGTTCCCATGTCACCGTCTTTCAGGATCTGTGTGATAAAATCCTGACAGTCAGAGGTATCGTAGTGGGTCTGGGGATCTATGGAATCCGGGAGGCCGAGATATATCCGGCAGCTTTCCAGAATGATCTCATAGAGATGCTGATCCGCGATCCCCTGCACCATGTATGTATCTGGTCAAAATCAATTTCGGATTCATGACGTTTCAGATAAAAAGTGAAATCGCAGAGAAGCCGGATTCCGAATCCGCTGTACAGATAGTGTTTCAGCATGTGATGGATCATGTAAAAAACGTATTCTGTTGGCGGCAGGACTGTATAGCTGTATCCATGGATCATCTGAGATGATTTTTTCAGGTGTGCCGGTGAATAAACGGAATCTATGATCTCATTGGTTCGGCTGTACTGGTACTGTCCGACAACTCTGTAATGAAGCTCCAGGATAAAACGGCGTCCGGTTTTTGGAAATGTATAATAGTAAGTTACATGATGATCACTGAGCTCGTCCTGGAGAATGTATCCATTGGATTCTAGAACAGCCTGTGCCTGGGAAAGTGTTTCCGGTTCGGCCAGATAAAGGTCAAGATCTCCAAGCTTGCGATACTCCGGGACAGGATAGCAGTCGGCAAGACTTAAACCCTTCAGAAGGTAGCAGTCAATATGGTTCTCTCTCAGGAGAGATACGGTAGTCCGGGTAAAATGTTCGATCTGATAGTAATTCAGCATCATTTCTTTTACCTGGTGCTTCATGGAAGGATAAACAGAAGCTGATCTGAGACAGGGAAGCACGAAGGGAACGGTACAGTGCTCCTGTGCCAGGTTCGCCAGAGCCGGAAGCTGCTCCGGTGTGACAGAAACAGGATCGTTGGAATCTGTGCAGATATTTTTTATTATGTGCAGATAAGTTTGGTATATTTGCTCCATGTTGATCTCCTGAAAAGGTATAAAATAATAATAAGTATATCATGAATATATTTGGAAATAAAGGGGAAGGGAAAATGAAAAAGACAGAAGGATATATTGTAAAAGAGCTGGAAGATGAGTATATTGTGCTTCCGGTGGGAGAAAGAACAGAGGAAGTCAATGAGGTGATCTCCTTAAGTGAAACAGCAGGATTTATTTATATCCATGCAGATCAGGCAGAAGATATTGAAGGACTGGCGCAGATGGTTGGAAACGAATATGGGATAGCAGCATCCGAGGTTTACGAGGATGTGAAAGATGCGGTAAAAACCTTCCGGGAAAAAGGAATTCTTCTGTGAGCCTAAGAGTTTGGCTTTCGGCAGATCCGGCGAAAAAATGCAGTTAAACGAAAACAGAAAGGACGAACCGGCAGCATCAAAAGCCACACAGAGGACAGAAAACGATAAAAAGGATTCTGTGCGGAAATCTCCCGGCCATTGCGTACGAAAGCTACAAGTTTTCCGATGATCTGATCAGAACGAAGCGGGCCTTCAATTTCCCACTGATTATCACCAACCATAAAAAATCCCTCTTCTGTGATCTTATCGATGCGGTGGAGCACAAGGATACTCCGGTCACGGCGGTAAAGAACTACATCATTTCTGCGGCAGTCTGTGGAAGATATCTGCTGGATCAGGGCTTCATCCCGGCCGGAAATAAAAAGAGGTACATGCTGTAGCCCTGTGGTTTGATGCGAATGATATTTCCGTCACGGAGAAGCTGCTCCAGATCGATTTTCGGTGATGTTTGGGATGTATTGTTCATGGTGCTCGTCCTTAAATTTGGTATAATATTGGTGTGTTTGGTTGTACCCGGCAAAGTATCTGCTCGATGAAGAGGATTTTGTCTGCCTGGCTAGTGCGTATTATAGCATTCCTGTAAATAAAGAACAACAATAACTGACAGAAACGTGTCAGAAACAGCACGATATTTTTTATAATAATACTTGACTTTCAAGGGCCTGATAGATATCATAAAAGAAAAGATGAAACAGATAAATTACTAGCTTTTGATAGCATAAGAGAGGAAAATAAACTATGAAAATGTATAAAAAACCGATAGTAACTGTTGATGCGGGACTGGCAGAAGGTGTATATGCGGCAAGCGGTGCATCCAAGGGTACACTGAATGTAACATATCATGGTGTATGGGATCGCTGGGGAACTAATGGCGGTAAAGGCCTTGCAATGGCAGACTGGTCTGGTATTGACGGAACGATCACACTGAATGTTACATTTAATGATACTGTGGATCAGGCAGAGACAGACGATGCATCTGTACAGACTTCTTGGTCAGGAAAGACAGCGACATTTACATTCGCAAGTACAGCAAGTAATCCACTGACGATTGGAATTCATCTGAATCACGGAACAAGTATTGATAATCTGAAGATGACAGGATTTACATATTCTGTGAACTAACTAAATCTGTGAATCTAGATCAAGATTAATTCAAATATAAAAAATCCCCCACAGAAACAGGCAACCATTTCTGTGGGGGATTTTTTAACACATTTGATAAGTTAAAGATTAAAAACAAGGCCGATACATCGCAGCTCAAAACTCCTTCACCATCGCCTGAATCTCCTCATCCCCAAGCACCTCACAGCTTTTATCCCGTATCGCATAAACCCGTGTACAGATATTTAAGACCGTGGGTCGATGAGTTGTCACGATACAGGTTCGGGGGTAAGTATCCTGCATGATATTCCTAAGAACTTTACGTTCTGTGGCTACATCCAGCGCAGAAGTTGCTTCATCCAGCAGAAGGATCGGAGATTTTCTGAGAAGAGCTCTGGCAATGGAAAGTCTCTGGGCCTGGCCTTCTGAGAAACCGCCGCCCCGTTCTTTAATGACACTTTCGATTCCATCCGGAAGCTTTTCCACGAAATCCCAAGCACAGGCCAGTTTCAGTGCCTCAATAATTTCTTCATCTGTGGCATCCTGCTTCACATTTCGCATATTTTCAGCAATCGTTCCCGAAAACATGGTGTTTCCCTGAGGCACATAAGAAAACAGCTTTCTGGTAGACGGTGACATATCCAGCATATTCGAGTGATTTTTGCCCGCACAGACATGGAAAGAACCGGTCTGTGGCGTCAGAAGGGATAAAATCAGACGCAGCATAGTTGTCTTACCTTCGCCGGAAGGGCCAACCAGGGCAACAATCTCATGAGGATAAGCTCCATGGAAGCGTTGGCAAAAACAGAAGTTCCGTTATGATAAGTATAGCTGAGATTCTGCATATCCAGGCCGATTCCCTCCTCTCGATACTGCTTTTCGAAGCTTCGGACAGCGGAATCCTGGCTGTAATCCTCCTGGGGCATTTCCACGATATCCATCAGTCGGCCGGCAGAGATCGTCAGCGAGATCGCAGAGGGAATCAGGCTGACCAGGGAATTCACCGCACTTGTCAGCGTGCCGGAAAGAGAAAGAAACATGGTCATGGTTCCGTAACTGATCGCATTGCTCCACACACGGTAAATTCCCCAGCCATAACAGCTGTACGACACGATAAAACCGATAATGGACATAAGGACAGAGGTCAGGATGGACATTTTCTGGAAATCCAGCCTCATATTGATATAATCTTTCTGAAGAGATTTCAGTTTGTCTGTGTAAAAATGGATCAGGTCAAAAGCTTTGATGGTCTGGATATTAGAAAAAGCCTCCTGGTTAAATCCGTAGAGCTTTGCATTCATGGCAGCACTTCGCTGGTTATTATCCCGCATACGCCGAAGAAGCGGTCTGGAAAGCAGTGCGCTGAACGGCATTCCAAGCAGTGCGAACAACGCAAAGGTAGGATCATAGTAAAGCACGATTGCGAGAGCACTGATAAAACGGAACGTATAAATGATCAGGTTTGGTATCCAGTTCAGGATTCCGCTGGAAATATTGGAAGCATCGGAGCTCCACCGTGTCACCAGATCGCCGGTATGGTAATCCGTAAGAGATTCCCAGTCAGTCACCAGCATTTTGGAAAAAATATCGTTTTTGATCTCAGAATCCACCTTTAAATTAATAAACGTGGAGGCATATCCGGAAGCCTGTGAAACCAGGATATTGGCTACGGAAAAACCGATCATTGCAGCAAAAGTACTCAGAAGTTTTCCGGTCTGGTGGCCGGTGATGATATCGACCAGATCTTTTGAGATAAGGCTGGAGATCAGGGAAACGCCGGTTCCGGTAATTCCAAGCAAAGTATAGAGAATCATAGCTTTCCAGTAACGTTTGCCGTACTGATAGATCCATAAGGTCTGTTTCCACATTTTTTTCAAGGTGCCCTGTTTCAGATGCTTCCAGACCAGAAATATTTTATCTTTCATTGCAGCTCCTCCGCAGGTCAATGGCGTTCTTCATAGTGTAGGCAGCAGAAGGATTTTTTGTGCAAAGAAAATGGAGCACTGGCACGCAGTCTGCGATTTTTTCTGCAAAGGACAGGTTTCTGGTAAGCTGAATTTCTTTCCAGGCAGGAGAAATCATACGCTGCATAACCCGGAGGATTTTTTCCGAAGGAGGTAATTTTTCCAGCCGGTCTGTCTGCGAGTCACGCCCCAGGAGCACGATCCCTCCGAGCTCATATTGTTCTGTGGTGAAAATCTCCGAGGTTCCGCACCAAGGAATTCCGTAAACAATGATATGACCGTCTTCGAATCCCAGAAGATTCAGATCCCCGTTCAGATACGGCGTGCCAAAAAGCTCATGCCATAAAGCTGTATGAGTTGATTTTCCCATTCCCGAATGTCCGGAAAAAAGCCAGGCCTTATCATGGTAAAGAATGGATGCGGAATGAATGGCAAAGAGCCCTTTTTTCTGCGCAATAAAAAGAAAAAACAGGCGTATTGCGTGGAACAGGTTGTCTGTATTAAGCTCAGTTGTCTGGGCGTGGCAGTAGATCCGCACATAGGAACCATCCTTGAGCATGTGAGCTTCGTAAATATTCTGCATCTGAGGAAAAAGAACAACGTAGCGGTCAGAATTTTCGAAGATAGTCATTTCGGAATTCTGCAGAAGAACCTGCTCATAACAGCGGCTGGCCGGAGGTGCAGTGATCAGCTCAAGTATCTGATCTGGTTCCGCAGAAAACTTTTTATAAAAGGGCTCGAAACATTTGGAAAACAGTTCCCGGGGACCATATAGCTTCATTGTGATCCCGGCAATGACCATAGAGCCGGAAGGTTCTTTGGAAATCGGATGGAGATCTTCTGTGATCATTCCCAGGCCTGTAAGCTGTGTAAGAAAATCCATCACATCACTGCGCAGTTCAGGGAAAAAAGATTCATCCAGCTGATAAACCCTGGCAAGCAGTTTTACCAGCTCCTCTGGTTCTGCTCCTTCATTGTGCTGCAGAATATTCCATAAAAATGAGCTGGTCTCATTGAGGATAAAGCTATTTTTCTGGTCTGCGATCTGCTGGCCATATGGCAGCAGGTAACAGGTATCTTTGATTTTCCGGAGGGTATATCCGGGTTGACATCTGAACATAATAAAAAGGTTTCCTTTCTCTTTCTGAAAGTCAAAGTTTTCAAAACAGATTATAACACAAAAATCAGCAAAATCTTTCGATGAGTTGAAAATAGACATTGTAAAAATTCTGTGACTCATTTATAATGAGTAACAGATTCTAAAGATGTTATAAAAAACAGGAGGAAAGCCTTGAAAAGAGAATTAGTTATTGTCATTGATTTTGGCGGTCAGTACAATCAGCTGGTTGCAAGACGTGTCAGAGAATGCAATGTATACTGCGAGATCTATTCTTATAAGACAGATCTTGAGAAGATTAAAGCGATGAATCCTAAGGGAATTATCCTCACCGGTGGACCGAACAGCTGCTATGAGGCAGATTCACCGACTTATCAGAAAGAATTATTTGAGCTTGGAATTCCGGTGCTGGGACTTTGCTATGGAGCACAGCTTATGATGCATGTCCTTGGAGGAAAAGTTGAGAAGGCAGATGTCAGCGAATACGGCAAGACAGAGCTTCTTATTGATAAGAAAGATTCCAGAATCTTTAAGAATGTATCCGACAGAACGATCTGCTGGATGAGCCATACAGACTATATTTCCCAGACTGCACCTGGATTTGAGATAGCTGCACACACAGCGGACTGTCCGGTAGCAACTGCACAGAATGAAGAGAAGAAACTGTATGCGATCCAGTTTCATCCGGAGGTACTGCACACAGTAGAAGGAAAGACAATGCTTTCTAACTTCGTACTTGGTGTCTGTGAATGTGCCGGAGACTGGAAGATGGATGCTTTTGTTGAGCACACGATCAAAGAGATCCGTGAGAAGTCGGCGATGGAAAAGTTCTCCTTGCTCTTTCAGGCGGTGTAGATTCCTCCGTAGCAGCAGGACTTCTTTCCAGAGCAATCGGCAAGCAGCTTACCTGCGTATTTGTAGACCATGGACTTCTTCGTAAAGATGAGGGCGATGAGGTTGAGGGTGTGTTCGGACCGAACGGACAGTTTGACCTGAATTTTATCCGTGTCAATGCACAGCAGAGATATTATGACAAGCTTGCAGGCGTTACAGAGCCTGAGGCGAAACGTAAGATCATCGGTGAGGAATTTATTCGTATCTTCGAGGAGGAAGCCAAGAAGATCGGCGCTGTAGATTTCCTTGCACAGGGAACCATTTATCCGGACGTTGTAGAGAGCGGTCTCGGCGGAGAATCCGCAGTGATCAAATCCCATCACAACGTAGGTGGACTTCCTGATTTCGTAGATTTCAAAGAAATCATCGAACCGCTCCGCGACCTGTTCAAAGATGAGGTTCGTAAAGCCGGTCTTGAGCTTGGTATCCCGGAAAGACTGGTATTCCGTCAGCCATTCCCGGGCCCGGGACTTGGAATACGTATCATGGTGAAGTCACCGAGGAAAAAGTACGCATCGTACAGGATGCAGACTACATCTACCGTGAAGAAGTCGACAATGCAGCCGCCGACTACAAAAAAGAACACGGAGAAGATCCGTCCTGGATGCCGAACCAGTACTTTGCAGCCCTTACCAACATGCGAAGTGTAGGCGTAATGGGAGACTTCAGAACATACGATTATGCAGTGGCACTCCGCGCCGTTAAGACTATTGACTTTATGACTGCTGAATCTGCTGAGATTCCTTATGCAGTGCTTAATAAGGTGATGAACCGTATTATCAACGAGGTTAAGGGCGTAAACCGCGTATTCTATGATCTTACAAGTAAGCCACCTGGAACGATTGAGTTTGAGTAGCTTGAAAAATCGCGGAAAAGCCCATAAATAAAGGCTTTGCGGGGTGTCGAAAAGACCAAATGGAGTGCAAATGGAGTTTAAAAATTATTTTTTTCTCTTGTTTATATT
>ENA-OQCN01000897-OQCN01000897.1-human-gut-metagenome-genome-assembly--contig:-NODE-897-length-15638-cov-2.868287_pt1 | contig 15638 bp, 18 predicted proteins | sample MGYA00242497_ERZ504576 | MGnify/ENA primary metagenome ERZ504576 (study PRJEB26092, sample SAMD00036296) | human gut metagenome | host: Homo sapiens | study: EMG produced TPA metagenomics assembly of... | reverse complement strand
CTTTCCATGATTGGTATATACATGTCCATGGCGGCCGTTACGGCTTGGATATACGCAGTCAAAGAAATCAATTCCTCTCTCAACACCTTCCAGAATATTTGCCGGTGTTCCCACACCCATCAGGTAAGTAGGTTTATTCTGAGGAAGATATGGAACTACCGCATCCAGGATCCTGTACATCTCTTCATGGGTTTCTCCAACTGCCAGACCGCCGACAGCATAGCCATCCAGATCCATTTCAGAGATCGCTTTGGCATGCTCAATACGGATATCTTCATAAACAGCACCCTGGTTGATTCCAAACAGAAGCTGTTCTTTGTTAATGGTATCCGGCAGACTGTTTAGTCTCGCCATTTCCGCTTTACAGCGGGCAAGCCATCTTGTGGTCCTGTCTACAGATTTCTGCACATAATCCCTGTCAGCCACACTGCTGGGACATTCATCAAATGCCATGGCAATGGTGGAGGCAAGATTGGACTGGATCTGCATACTCTCTTCCGGTCCCATAAAGATCTTATGCCCGTCAATATGGGAATTAAAATAAACTCCCTCTTTCTTTGATCTTTCTCAGCTTTGCAAGGGAAAACACCTGGAATCCGCCTGAGTCTGTAAGGATCGGTTTGTCCCATACCATAAATTTATGAAGGCCGCCTAACTGCTTTACTATTTTATCACCCGGGCGCACATGAAGATGATAAGTATTTGATAATTCTACCTGTGTTCCGATCTGCTGTAAATCCATGGTGGATACAGCGCCTTTAATCGCACCGATCGTTCCCACATTCATAAAAACAGGAGTCTGGATCGTACCATGCACTGTATGAAACTCTGCACGTTTGGCACGGCCTTCTGTTTTAAGAAGTTTATATTCTGCCATTTTTTCTCTCCTCTTGATAAAAATCACTTTTTCTATTATATCCCGAAATAGCTGAATTTTCAACTGCAAATAAGGTAATCATTGGTAAACTTTCATATTGTCTTTTCCAGACCATTAGCGTATAATATTACGGAATATTCCATATCTGGAAACAGATATTTAATAGGAAAGAACAGGATAGATTTTTACTGTTTACTTCGTGTCCGGCAACACGCTTTGCATGATATCAGCAGCAAACAGTAAAGAAAATGTTACTGTTCACTCCGTTCTCAGTAACGTAGCCAAAATTCATTCCAGATTGCCTGCGGCAATGGAATTTTGGCTTGTATGTCTCGGGATAGTGGTGTGTGAACAGTAACAGGAAAATTTCAATTTTGTTTATATACAATACGAGGAGGCTTGAATTTACTTTATGAATTACAAAACACTTGGAATTGACATTGGTTCCACTACTGTAAAGATCGCGATCTTAGATGAGAATGAAAATCTCATTTTCGCGGATTACAAGCGTCATTTTGCGAACATTCAGGAAACCCTTGCAGACCTTCTTCAGGAGGCCTTTGACCAGTATGGCGAGATGACTCTCCATCCTGTGATCACAGGTTCCGGCGGTCTGACCCTTGCCAACCATCTGGGCGTTCCTTTTACCCAGGAGGTTATTGCAGTTTCTACTTCTCTGCAGAAGCTGGCACCAAAGACAGATGTTGCCATCGAGCTTGGCGGTGAGGATGCCAAGATCATTTATTTCGAAAACGGAAACGTAGAACAGCGTATGAACGGTATCTGTGCAGGCGGTACCGGTTCTTTTCATCGACCAGATGGCTTCTCTTCTCCAGACAGATGCCACAGGTCTGAATGAATATGCCAAAGATTACAAAGCGCTCTACCCGATTGCTGCACGCTGCGGTGTTTTCGCCAAAACGGATATCCAGCCGCTGATCAATGACGGTGCAACCAAACCGGATCTGTCAGCTTCTATTTTCCAGGCAGTTGTAAACCAGACCATCTCCGGTCTTGCCTGCGGAAAACCCATTCGTGGACATGTTGCATTCCTGGGTGGTCCGCTTCACTTCCTGTCCGAACTGAGAGAATCCTTTATCCGTACTTTGAAGCTGGATGAGGAACACACCATCATTCCGGAGAACTCCCATCTTTTTGCAGCCATCGGTTCTGCATTAAATGCAAAAGAAGACAACTCCATTTCCCTGACAGAAATGAAAGACAGACTCCGCAATTCCATTAAGCTGGATTTTGAAGTAGAACGTATGGAACCACTTTTCGCGTCTCAGGAAGAATACGATACATTTGCAAAACGTCAGAGTTCCTACAAAGTAAAAACAGGAGATCTGGCTACATATAAAGGAAACTGCTATCTGGGTATTGATGCAGGTTCCACCACAACCAAAACTGCACTGGTAGGCGAAGATGGAACACTTCTCTATTCCTTTTACAGCAGCAACAACGGAAACCCGTTAAAAACTACCATCCGTTCTATTAAAGAAATCTATGAACTGCTTCCCAAAGACGCAAAGATCGCTTATTCCTGTTCTACAGGTTACGGCGAGGCTCTGATCAAAGCTGCCTGATCCTGGATGAGGGCGAGGTTGAGACCGTATCCCATTACTATGCAGCTGCTTTCTTTGACCCGGAGGTAGACTGTATCCTGGATATCGGCGGACAGGATATGAAATGTATCAAGATCCGCAACAAGACCGTTGACAGCGTACAGTTGAATGAAGCATGTTCCTCCGGATGCGGGTCCTTTATTGAAACCTTTGCCAAATCCCTGAATTATACAGTACAGGATTTCGCAAAAGCTGCTGTTTTCGCACAACATCCTATTGATCTTGGTACCAGATGTACCGTTTTCATGAATTCCAAAGTTAAACAGGCACAGAAAGAAGGAGCTGAAGTATCCGATATTTCCGCAGGTCTTGCTTACTCTGTTATCAAAAATGCACTCTATAAGGTTATCAAGGTTTCTGATGCTTCCGAACTTGGCAAACACATCGTTGTACAGGGTGGTACTTTCTACAATGATGCAGTTCTGAGAAGTTTCGAAAAGATTGCCGGCTGCGAAGCTATCCGTCCGGATATTGCCGGAATCATGGGTGCCTTCGGTGCCGCACTGATTGCCCGTGAACGCCATCAGGAAGGCGCAGAAACGACTATGCTCTCCATTGATAAGATCAACGAACTGAAATATACAACTTCTATGGCAAACTGTCGTGGATGTACTAATAACTGCCGTCTGACTATCAACAAATTCTCCGGCGGCCGCCAGTATGTAAGCGGTAACCGCTGTGAACGCGGTATCGGTAAGGAAAAGAACAAAGATCATATTCCGAATCTTTATGAATATAAATATAAACGTATTTTCTCCTACACACCGCTTACTGCTGATAAGGCAACGCGAGGCAAAGTAGGTATCCCCCGTGTTCTGAATATGTTTGAGAATTATCCTTTCTGGTATACTTTCTTTACAGAACTAAAGTATGAGGTTGTACTCTCCCCTACTTCCACCAGAAAGATTTATGAGTTAGGTATTGAGTCCATCCCAAGTGAGTCCGAATGCTACCCTGCCAAGCTCGCACATGGCCATGTAACCTGGCTGATCCGCAATGGCGTGAAATTTATTTTCTACCCATGTATCCCATACGAACGTAACGAGTTCCCGGATGCAGTCAACCACTATAACTGCCCGATCGTTACCTCATATGCCGAAAATATCAAGAATAACGTAGACGAATTAAACGATCCGTCCATTACCTTCCGCAATCCCTTCCTTGCATTTACTTCTGAGGAAATTCTGGCAAATCGTCTGGTAGAGGAATTTAAGGATATCCCGGCAGGAGAAGTCAAAGCTGCTGTGCATAAGGGCTGGGAGGAAATGGCTGCTGCACGCCGCGATGTACAGAAAAAAGGGGAAGAAACCCTGAAATATCTGGAAGATACAGGACGCCATGGTATTGTCCTTGCAGGACGCCCATACCATATTGACCCGGAAATCCATCATGGTATCCCGGATCTGATCAACAGCTATGGTATTGCCGTACTTACTGAGGATTCCATCTCTCATCTGGCACCTGTGGAACGCCCGATTCGCGTCAATGACCAGTGGATGTACCACTCCAGACTGTATGCTGCTGCAAACTATGTAAAGACACGCGATGACCTGGATCTGATCCAGCTCAACTCTTTTGGATGTGGTCTGGATGCAGTTACTACTGACGAGGTTTATGAAATCCTTGACGGAAGTGACAAAATCTATACCTGCTTAAAGATTGACGAGGTAAATAACCTTGGTGCTGCAAGAATCCGTATCCGTTCCCTGATCGCAGCGATCCGCGCGAAGAAAGCACAGGGACAGAAACGTACTGTCAAACCTGCTTCTATTGATAAAGTATCCTTTACAAAGGAAATGAGAAAGGACTATACCATCCTCTGCCCGCAGATGTCACCGTTCCATTTCAGCCTCCTGCAGGCAGCATTCAATTCCTGCGGATACAACCTGGAGGTGCTTCCGAATGACAATAAGCATGCAGTGGATGTTGGTCTGAAGTATGTAAACAATGACGCCTGCTATCCGTCTCTGATCGTTGTGGGACAGATCATGGATGCTCTGCTTTCCGGTAAATATGACCTGAACAAAACGGCCGTTGTCATGTCACAGACAGGTGGCGGATGTCGTGCTTCCAACTATATCGCATTTATACGACGCGCATTAAAGAAAGCCGGTATGGAACAGATTCCGGTTATCTCTGTTAACTTAAGCGGTCTGGAAAGCAATCCCGGATTCAAACTTACGCTTCCATTAGTGAAGAAAGTTGCTTACGGTGCCGTATTCGGAGATATTCTGATGAAATGCGTATATCGTATGCGTCCTTATGAACTGGAAGAGGGAATCGTAAACAGGAAACATAAAATCTGGGAACAGCGTGTGATCTCTTTCTTAAGCGGAAGCAGTGTCAGCCACAGCCAGTTTAAGAAAATGTGCCGCGAAATGGTTCACGAATTTGATACCATTCCGATCAGTGATGTGAAGAAGCCGCGTGTCGGCATCGTAGGTGAGATCCTTGTCAAGTTCCTGCCTGCTGCAAATAATCATCTGGCAGATCTTCTGGAATCTGAAGGCGCTGAGGCAGTTGTACCGGATCTGATCGATTTCATGTGCTACTGCTTCTATAATCAGAACTTTAAGGTAGAAAATCTTGGATTCAAGAAGTCCAAGGCAACCATGGCAAACTGGGGAATCAAAGCAATCGAATGGGTGAGAAAGCCTGCAAGCGAAGCTCTTGCACAGAGCCGCCATTTTGCACCGCCTGCTGATATCAGAGATCTGGCAAAAATGGCATCTCCGATCGTTTCCACCGGAAACCAGACAGGTGAGGGATGGTTCCTGACAGGTGAGATGATGGAACTGATCCATGGAGATGTTCCGAATATTGTTTGTATCCAGCCTTTCGGATGTCTGCCGAACCACATTGTAGGTAAGGGTGTTATCAAAGAGATCCGCAGAGAATATCCGACAGCCAATATTGTAGCCATCGACTATGATCCGGGTGCAAGTGAAGTCAATCAGCTCAACCGAATCAAACTGATGCTCTCCACAGCTCAGAAGAATCTGAAAAAAGTAGAAGAAAAAAATGCATAAATAATACCGTAATGGATATATTGCAATGTATTTTACCTTGCAATATATCCGCCTTAGAGCGTATTTGAAAAATCATTCCCACAATCTACATATCCTGCTTTGCGAAAAGCATTTTTCAAACGCGCTCAAAAAAGAGTTATATTTCAGAAATTTTAAATGTGTTTCTATTTCAGAAATACATTTAAACCATGAAATATAACTCTTTTATTTTTTATAACTTCTGTTTTATAACTTTCTGTTTTTTAATTATTCTGCCAGAACGGAAGTTTCTCTGCAATCCTTATCAGATAGCTTCCACCCGGAATTCTTCTAAGCTGTGATTCTGACGGCTTGCTGATGATCAGGTAAGCAAACAGATAAACAACCGCAGCAACAGGAATGGAAACGATCAGACAAATGAAATTGGATTTTACAAAAATGTTCAGTCCATAGCAGATACAGCCTGCAACAATTCCCATGGGAACAGATGCAAGAACAGGATACAGATATCCTTCTTTCCATGGATTCTTATACTGCAGATATTTCTTCATGGCTCTGTCATTTAACACACATACAACCACAGAATAGATCACCATTGCGATCAGCAGTGCATAAACTCCAAGGTTTGTAGTAAACAGCAGCACTACCACTACCACAATATCCACAACCAGTGCGATTGCAGCCGTAATCACCGGAATCCTCTGCTGTCCGATTGCCTGCAGAACTCCATTGGAAATATTTGACATTCCATTGAGCAGGATCGAAAAAGAACCAAGGATCAGCAGGTTGGCTGCCAGTCCTGTGGAATTTCCGTAAAGCAAAAATACAATCGGCTGTGCAAGCACTGCCAGTCCCATGGCACATGGGGCAGAAACTACCATAGAAAGCTGTACGGTCTGGTCAATGCACTCTCTGGTCGCTTCAATGTCTCCGGTGGCATACAGGGCGGAAACCTCCGGAATCATGGAAGTAGGTGCCGTACTGGACAGCGTCAGAGGAATATTAATAATTGTCATAAAGTAAGTAGCATACTCTGCATATAAAATACCAATCTGTGCCGCATCTCCACCTCTTCTTCCCAGAATATCCGAGAAAAGATACCCATTGATATAAGCATTTACATTATAAACAAAGGCGCTGAGAATGATCGGCGAAACAACCAGATGATCACACGAAAAATCTCTTTGTAGGACTCTTCCTGATGTCTGTGATCTCTCTCTACCCGGTGCAGAATTTTTCTGCGGTTTACACCATATACCAGAAGCATGAATGCCAATGCAGTCACCACTCCGGCTCCGGTTCCTACTGTGGAACCTGCTGCCCCCCATTTTGCAATGCTGTTCTCTGTTCCATCTGAGAATGCATTGATGAATCCCCAGGCTGCCAGAAGACTGACTGCCGCATTAAATACCTGCTCAATGATCTGGGAGATAGATGTTGGCATCATATTTCTGTATGCCTGAAAATATCCTCTGAATACCCCAAGAATACCGGACAAAAAAATCGTCGGAGCCAGGATCTGAAGTGCCGGAATTGCATCCTTCTGATTCTGAGGGATGATCAGCCCTGCTCCAAAGAGACAGAATAAACCGACCACTCCGCCAATCACCATGGCATAGATCATGGCACCCTTAAAGAACTTATGTGCATTTCTGTAATCCTTCAGAGCAATACGCTCGGAGATCAGCTTGGATACCGCCTGTGGAATACTAAAGGATGCGATCATCAGAAGGATCATATAGGCATTCTGTGCAAGACTTGTATAGCCCATTCCAAGGCTTCCGATAATATTGGAAAGGGGACTCTTGTACAGAAGACCGATCACCTTGGAGATCATAGCTGCAATCATCAGAAAGGATGCATTTTTTACTAAATTGTTTTTCTGATTCATGTTATCACTGTGTGTCTTTTACCTGACTACACATTACCTCTTTTCTTATATATTTTCTATCTGCCAGTCGATTGGTTCCAGACCATTGGCAACAAGAAATTCGTTTGTTTTACTGAAATGTTTACATCCGAAAAATCCCCTGTAAGCAGACAGAGGACTTGGATGAGGTGCTCCAGAATCAGATGCTTCGGATTATTCAGCATGGATTTTTCATCTGCGCCGGACGTCCCCATAGCAGAAATACAATAGGACGGTCCTGCTCATTCAGAACCTGGATCGCAGCATCCGTAAACTGCTCCCAGCCGATCCCCCTGTGTGAATTTGCCTGATGAGCGCGTACAGTCAGAACTGTGTTCAGAAGAAGCACTCCCTGCTTCGCCCACTTCTCCAGATAGCCGTTATTGGGGATATAGCATCCACAGTCATCATGAAGCTCCTGATAAATATTCACCAGGGACGGTGCGTCTCCACTCCTCTCTTTACGGAAAAACAAAGCCCATGAGCCTGCCCGTCATTATGATAGGGATCCTGACCCAGAATCACTACCTTCACTTCATTCAACGGTGTAAAATGAAATGCATTAAACAGATCATCCGCAGGAGGAAAAATCTTCCTGGTCTGATATTCTGTCATCACCGTTTTATATAATTTCGCATAATACGGCTGGTGAAACTCCCCCTTCAGGCTTCCAGCCAGTCACCTGAAATTGCTGACATACCTTATCCTTCACCTCTTATATTTTTCGTGGTCATCGTCTGACAGAAATTCCCCTGTCAGACAGATAATCCTTCACCTGAGAAATCTCCAGTTCTTTATAATGGAACAAAGACGCAGCCAGTGCAGCATCTGCTCCCCCTTCGGTCAGTGCATCATAAAAATGCTCCAGTGTACCTGCACCGCCTGATGCGATCACAGGAATGGAGACAGCATCAGCGATTGCTCTGGTAAGAGCCAGATCATATCCTGCTTTTGTACCGTCACAGTCCATACTTGTGAGAAGAATTTCCCCTGCGCCCAAAGCTTCCACTTTCTTTGCCCACTCTATGGCATCAATCCCTGTATCTAATCTTCCGCCATGTTTGTAAATATTCCATCCGCCGTCTTCTCTGCGCTTGGCATCAATAGCCACAACTACGCACTGGCTTCCAAACTTGTCAGCCGCCTCACTGATCAGTCCGGTCTGTCAATTGCTGCAGAATTTACGGAAATCTTATCTGCTCCTTCTCTCAGCAGTTTCTTGAAATCATCTACAGTACGGATACCGCCGCCTACTGTAAACGGGATAAATACATTGGCAGCAACCCGTCTTACCATGTCAACTACCGTATCTCTCTGTTCGCAGGATGCTGTAATATCGAGAAACACCAGTTCATCTGCTCCTGCTGCATCATAGGCTTTGGCAATCTCCACCGGATCACCCGCATCGCGAAGCTGCACAAAATTTACGCCCTTTACCACACGTCCGTTATTTACATCCAGGCAGGGAATAATTCTCTTTGTAAACATCTTATTTTCCCTCCTTCTCAGTATTGCCGTCTTTTCCCACAGCAGCAAAATTTTCAAGTATCTTCAGTCCCCATTTGCTGCTCTTTTCCGGATGGAACTGGCAGGCAAATACATTGTCCTTTTCTACGGAAGCATGAATACAGGTGCTGTATTCTGTAGTAGCCTTTACAATCTCAGGCTCCTCTGCCTGCAGATAATAGGAATGCACAAAATATACATAGGTCTGTTCCGGGATTCCCTGAAACAGTCTGCCATTATTCTGAAAATGCAGGGAATTCCATCCCATATGTGGAATCTTAAGCCCGGGCGCAGGCGGAATCTTAACAATTTTCCCTTTCAGGATTCCAAGGCCTTCCACCCCCGGTGTCTCCTCGCTGCTTTCAAAAAGGAGCTGAAGTCCCAGGCAGATTCCAAGAAATGGCGTCTTCTTCTCTACAATCTCATGGATCACAGGTACAAGTCCGTATGTATGAAGATTCTCCATCGCCCGTCCAAAGCTTCCCACGCCCGGCAGGATTACTTTATCCGCATTTAACAAAGTCTGCGGATCGCGGGTTACTGTTGTTTCTTCCCCAAGATAATGAAGTGCTTTTTCTACACTTTTAATATTTCCGGCATCATAGTCAATTATTGCAATCATGTTATCCTCCTGATGTCATTATCTGTTTTCCTCATTATGGTAATCCAAAGGTTTTCCGGATCACATGTCAGACCGGAATAAAATATCCGATCAAAACGCTCCAATACAGTATAACCCAAAAACAGACAGTTGCAAAGTGCTTTCTTTGCTTCTGTCTGTTTTTATTCCGGTCATACTACCGGTTACTGTTCACTCCATTCACAGTAACACTCTTCTCACTACGTTCACAATACCCGGATATCTTATCACTGCCTGCAATCCAGAGTGAACCAGAACTCCACGCCATTATCATAATTGCATACCCCATATTTCTGGTTCATACTCTCAATGATTGCCTTAACAATTGAAAGTCCGATACCACTTCCGCCATATTCTCTTGTCCGGGCCTTATCTACTTTGTAGAATTTATTCCAGAGATTTGGGATATCCTCTTCCGGAATCGGAGTACCTGTATTAAATACGGTTACTTTCACACAGTCCTCTTCCTGAAGAACCTTAATTTCTACTTTTCGTTCTCCGTCCAGATGGTTCAGTGCATTGCTTGTATAATTGGTCACAACCTCTTCAATCTTAAACTCATCCGCCCATACATATACAGGTTCTGTTTCTTCAAAAATCACAGTTGCTTCTTTCTGTTCGATCATAATATGCATAGAACCAAGTACACCCCTGATCAGAGATACAATGTCAAATCTTTCCATCACCGGGGCATCTTTACCGGACTCCAGCTGATTCAGCGTCAGCAGGTTTTTGACCAGCTTGTTCATCTTTGAAGCCTCATCCATAATAACTTCACAGTAAAATTCCCTGCTTTCCGGATCATCGGAAATATTTTCATTCAGCCCCTCTGCATATCCCTGGATCAATGCAATAGGAGTTTTCAGCTCATGAGAAACATTATCAAGAAATTCCTTACGCATCTCATCAATTTTAATCTTATCTTCTATGTCTTTCTGAAGCTTGTTATTAGCCGATTTCAACTCTGAGATCGTGCTCTCAAGTTTTCTGGACATTTTGTTAAAGTTATCGCCAAGTACATCAATCTCATTACCTGCCCTGCTTTGATATCTGGCATCAAAATCCAGATCAGACATCTTCTCTGATAATTTGGTCAGTTCACTGATCGGGCGGGTAATACGATTTGTCATCACAAGAATCACAATACCGCTGATCACAATTATGATTATTCCTACAATGAAGTAAAAACTGTTGGAAATAGATGCACTTTCCTTAATACTTTCCAGAGGAGAACGGATCAGGAAATAGTAACCATTATCAAACTGTCCCCAGCATTCCACATATTCCATGCCTGCAAAGCGATCATGCACCTGCCACATGGTACAGGTATCTGTCTTTTTGAGCACACGACTGTGCTGCATATCCTGATCCAGATTATTAATATACCCAAACAGCTTACTGCGGAGCATTTTTGCCATATTATTCTCTCCCCAGTAATAATAACCGCTGTTTTCCTCATTTACTATGATCCAGGTAAGGTTATTTCTGGAACTGCTCCTCTCAATCTCATCCGAAATCTCATCTGTTGCCCCTTTTTTGTCTTCTTCTATATCTGTATCATACTGCAGGATGTCATCCAGATTCATCTGAGACAACACTTCTTTTGCCTCCTCCAGCACTTCTACTTTTTTGGATACATAATATTTTTCAAGAAAAAGACCATTGATCAGAGTAATGGTAAAGATCGAAAGCAGTAACAGACATATAAACACTACTGAAATCTGATGTTGCAGAGTATGAAATTTTTTATCTGTTTTTCCGTTTCCTGTCATTCGTCTACCTCAAACTTGTATCCCATACCCCATACAGTCTTTATATATTCACCTTTATCTCCCATTTTACTTCTGAGCTTCTTAACATGGGTATCAATCGTACGGGCATCTCCAAAGTAGTCATAATTCCATACAGAATTCAGGATCTTTTCTCTGGAAAGTGCGATTCCCTGATTCTCCAGAAAATATGTCAGAAGTTCAAATTCCTTAAAGCTCAGTTCCATAGGCTTACCATCCACAGTAGCCAGATGTGCTGCTTTATCTATAACAATGCCACCTGCTGAAATCACATCTTCCGGATTATTCTGACCTGTACGTCTCAGAATTGCCTCCACTCTTGCAACAAGGATTTTCGGACTGAATGGTTTGGAGATGTATTCATCTACCCCCAGATCAAATCCAAGAAGCTCATCTCTCTCATCACTTCTTGCAGTCAGCATAATAATCGGAACTTTTGAGTTCTTGCGAATCTCACGGCAAACTTCCCATCCATCCATCTTCGGCATCATGACATCCAAAATGATCAGTGCGATGTCCTTCTCCTCATAAAAGATATCCATGGCTTCTTCACCATTACCGGCTTCCAGTACCTGGAAATTCTTCTTTGTCAGGAAATCCTTTACCAGCTTTCTCATGCGGCTCTCATCATCCACCACCAGGATTTTTAATGTATCCATTTGATCCCCTCCGTTTTTCTTCATTATTTTCCGAAACAGTTTTTACTTTTTATTTATACTGTTTTCCGAGTATTGTTAAAATCCACGACTGTTCAGCGCCTTTACAGCCACAGCGCAAAATCCGGGAAAATCGCCCTCAGCAACAGATTTTATCTTTCATATGGTTACTATAGCAGAGATTTATGTAAGATTTGTGAACATATGACAGAAAAATTATAAGTATTGCTGTTCACAACACCAAATAGCCTCAAATATAAAAATCTTCTTGACAAATTCTGTTTTTATTTCTATACTGTTAATCAGTCGATATATCTTATATAATGAATGATATATCAATATTAAAAAGTGCTTTCGTCTCATCACCAGTGCTGTTTTATGAAAAAACAGCGTTGCAGACTCATTTTCAGGGCTTGTGCTGGTTTCGACGGGGGCTTTGAAGTTGGGGAAGCCATCCGCAGACTCCCAGACTGCGTACCAACCGGGAAACTAAATATAAACGCAGACGAACAGTACGCGTTAGCAGCCTAATTGCTGCTCGTCAGCCCTGATGCACTCACACTTCAGGAATCTGACGTCGACCATGTGAGAAACCTTGCCGGGTAAGCTTTGCCCCGGTAGATGTATCATGAAGCTACTAAGGTTGTAAGCCTGTCGGTGGGCGTACATCCAAGGGAATGTTAAAACAGCGACTGTGATGGGAGATGCCTTAATGAATAGGCTTTCGGACGCGGGTTCAATTCCCGCCAGGTCCATAAAAATCCCTTGATTTTATAGGGGTTTTACTTCTTGATTTTTGAAAGGTAAGCAAGAAGTAAGCAAATGTAATCAAGGTGCAGTGAAGAGTTTATCCGCAAAGTGATGCTTTACGGATAAGCTCTTTTTTGTATTTCTGTTCACTTACATCATACGTGTAGAAATTTTCGTTTACCGCTGGGGTGTTTCCAATTAGGGCAGCAGTTGTTACTGAATCTGCACCATTTACACGCATACGTGAATTCAAGGTTCTGCGAATAGCATGTATACTTTTGACTGGGATTTTTGCCTGTGCACATTTATATCGGGCACATTCGGAAATGGAACGTGGAGTGCAATGTCCCGTAGTAGTAGCGAATAAATAATCACTGATTATGTTATACTTTGTACGCACTTGTTCTAAGCGCTTGAAAAGACTTATCATCTGGTCTGTTAATGGGACAAATCTTTCTTTTGCGTTTTTAGTTTCTGAAATGTGATATTCATTAGTAACACGATCATGTTTTTCTGATTTGCTGATATTCAGTATACCATTTTCATAGTCGATATCTGACCAGTATAAACCTGCTAATTCACCAACACGCATACCCGTCATCATAGCAAGTTCAACAGCATACACTTGCATATGAGTCGGTTTCTTTTGTTCTGATTCCAACAGTACTTGATAAAGTTTATTTGCTTCTTCTGAACTGAAGTTCGTTCTGCCGCAGTTTTTTTGCTTTTATCATAGTGTTTTTGAAAAAGCCTGGTGTTTATGTACTCACAGGGATTTTCAGGAATTTGTCGGTTAATCTTAGCATTTTTCATTACACCATTAATAATTCCCCATAATGCGGCTCCGGCTTTAGGCTTTAATTTTAAACATTTTATTGTTTGTATCATGAATACAGAAATTGTTTGGCTTGTAATATCTCGAATATCCATTTTTTCAAAGTCTGTGCCAGAAAAGAAACGCTTGTAATCACTTTTGTATTTGAGTAAAGTGTTTCCAGATACGCCAATCAATTCCTGAATATCTTTCCATTCCTGAAATGCATCTGAAAAATAAATGTGATCAGATTCCTTTTTCCAGTAATCAATGATTGCATCTTCAACTCCTTTTCGGGTTGTTCTCTTGATCTGTCGTCTGCCGTTTGGCTTAGATTTGTCAGGAATATACCCTCTCCAGAATTTATCAGACTTCGGTTCGCTGATTTTCCACGGGTTCATGCTTAAATATTCGTTTCGTTTTATCATATCGGCTTGTTTCTGCACATTCACCATATCCAGTTTACCGCATTTTTTCATATACTGCAATGCTTCAAGTTCCTGTGATGTTAATTCTGTTGCAGTTTTTGTTGTCCCACGGACGTCTAAAGGTATAATTTTGTTCGTTTTCTTCATAGTTGTTGAAATTATTATTCTTTTTCTCATGTCACACATATTATGACATAGTAGCAGAGTACCAGCATCTGAGAGAGACCAAAAGTTCCATCTGGTGTCTGACATATACTTCCTGTCAGGGTGTTGATACTCTGCGCAGTGTTCCTCATTTTATGAAATGTGAGGATTTATTTGTCGAAAAACTCTGTAGTAGCTCTTTTTATTTCATTGACTGCGGAAATAAGAGTTTTATAGTCATAGTATTCTATACCATAACGTGTCTTGTGGTTATCGGCTCGTTTAACAGCTTTATCTGGTCCAACTTCTTCAAAACGTGACAGAAGATTTATCATTTGAGCATTTGAAAAAATGCAGCCCTGGTATTGAATAAGAAAATCTGTCAGAGAACGAAATTGGACAGGATACGCGTTTTTTCCTTGTATATATATGCGTTCGAGTTCTATGTTATATTTTTGATATGTCTGATAGAACATTTTCAACGCTTCATCCCAACGCCGAAACCAATGTTCTTCAAATTCTTTACGTATATCTGTATGAGTCCAGCATTTGCTTCTTTCTTCGAATCTATCACAGGCAGGGTCGGTTCCACGACTTTCTGCCGTCTTATCGTAATTTTCACATTCAAAATATTTGTTCTTGATAGCAACAGATAGTTGCTTTTGTGAAAATAAATGTAGCGTTTTGTACGTATTGTATACATTATACTTGACAGCTAGCATACTGATTAACCACCTGTTAAGTTTAGCGTATTTTTCATAACTTCCGTGGTCAAACAAATCAAAGCGCATGTCTACCCGGGTGATTTTATATTCATCAATGCCAACTGAGTTCAAGAACATATCGAACAGTTCTTTAAATCTGGAATAACAATACACATCACCTGAAATTTTGTTCAGATTCAGTAAAATAGAAGCTTGGGTCTGCGTTCCCTTTTGTAGGCTACGGCATTTCACTGCTGCCTGGAATTCTTGAGGGATTTCTTCGATAGTCGCAGATGTTTTTATTGTAATTGTATGTATACTGGCTGTGAGTTTAAAATCAGCCAGAATATCGTTTGTAGTAGTGGTAATCATGATAAATTCTCCTTATTATGATTTGTCTTATGATAATTAGTTACAAAAAATCTCCCATATCATGCTAACAAAATTATGCTGAGACCTAATGTATTGAATAAAAAGTATCTGATTACAAGCATGAGTATAAGAATATTAAAAACATCTGCGCAGTGGCTTTTAATATACCTATAGTATACCTGGCATCTGGTAATGCGTCAAACTAGCAGGAAATCGCAAAAAAGTTATTATTTTTTCTCAAATATTAAAGTCCTACATATAGACTTAGCGGTATAAACGCTAAAAAGTCAGTAGCAAAGTTAATCAGCTTACGGTTTTGCAGGAAATAATAAGCCCTTTTCTGGTTGAAAGCACCCCCGTACCTGCTGACAACTCAGCTACGTCTGCCTGTTCCTGCTTCATCTTCTTCAGCAGT
>ENA-OQCN01000896-OQCN01000896.1-human-gut-metagenome-genome-assembly--contig:-NODE-896-length-15665-cov-2.777835_pt1 | contig 15665 bp, 28 predicted proteins | sample MGYA00242497_ERZ504576 | MGnify/ENA primary metagenome ERZ504576 (study PRJEB26092, sample SAMD00036296) | human gut metagenome | host: Homo sapiens | study: EMG produced TPA metagenomics assembly of... | reverse complement strand
GTCGGTGCGAGAACGTCCATTTCGAGAGTCCGGCGCATTCACGGCGAGATCAGCGCTGATATGCTGGTGGACCTGGCGTCGAGTACGTCATCGTCGGTCACTCCGAGCGCCGTCAGTATTTCGCAGAGACCGACCAGACCGTCAACAAGCGCGCTCTGGCCGCTCTGAACGCCGGCTGAAGGTCATCATCTGCGTGGGCGAGAGCTGCAGCAGCGTGAGGAGGGCGTCACCGAGGAGCTGGTCCGGATGCAGACCAAGATCGCCCTGCGCGATGTCACCGCCGAGCAGATGGCAAACGTCGTCATCGCCTACGAGCCCATCTGGGCCATCGGCACCGGCAAGACGCTACTGCGACCAGGCTGAGGAAGTCTGCGCTCAGATCCGCAAGGTCATCGGCGAGGTCTACGGCGAAGCGTGGCCGAGGCTACCACCGTCCAGTACGGCGGCAGCATGAACGCCAAGAACTGCGAGGAGCTGCTGAGCAAGAAGGACGTGGACGGCGGCCTCATCGGCGGTGCTTCCCTGAAGGCTCCTGACTTTGCTGTCATCGTCAACGCTGCCACCAAGGGCTAAGCCCTGAGCGGTAAAAATCGTTCTCTCTGCGCCCGGCTGCGCCGCATTTCCGGCAGGGAGCCGGGCGCTGTTTGTTGAATTTTCAAAGGAGATCCTATTTTATGTCCAAGAAACCTGTTCTGCTCTGCATCATGGACGGCTTTGGCTGGACCCCCAACGAGACCTACGGCAACGCCGTGGTTGCAGCCAAGAAGCCTTTCCTTGACTCTCTGATGGCAAAATATCCTATGACCACCATCGACGCTTCCGGCATGGCTGTGGGCCTGCCCGACGGCCAGATGGGCAACTCTGAGGTGGGTCATACCAATATGGGTGCCGGCCGCATCGTCTACCAGCAGCTGACCCTCATCACCAAGTCCATCCGCGACGGTGAGATGCTCAAGAACCCCGTCCTCGTCAAGAACATGAAGGCTGCCATCGAGCCGGCAAGGCGATCCATCTGATGGGTCTGGTGGGTACCGGCGGTGTCCACAGCCACGCTGACCACTGGTTCGGTGTGCTGGAAATGGCAAAGCGCATGGGTGCCAAGGAAGTCTACCTCCACTGCATCACCGATGGCCGCGACACCGACCCCCACTCCGGCAAGGGCTTCCTTGCGACCTGCAGGCCAAGCTGGATGAGCTGGGCATCGGCAAGATCGCCAGCGTCTCTGGCCGTTACTACGCCATGGACCGCGACAACAACTGGACCGTGAGGAGAAGGCTTACGCTGCCTTCGTCTACGGCGAGGGCAACCACGCCGCCAACGCTCAGGAGGCCATCGAGGCATCCTACGCCGACGACAAGACCGACGAGTTCGTTCTGCCCTGCGTCACCTGCGAGGGTGGCCGTGTGCAGGACGGCGACACCGTTATCTTCATGAACTTCCGTCCCGACCGCGCCCGTCAGATGACCCGCATCTTCTGCGACGACGCCTTCACCGGCTTCGAGCGCCGCGGCGGTCGCAAGCAGGTCCACTACGTCTGCATGGCCGAGTATGACGCTACCATGCCCAACTGCGAGGTCGCTTATCCTCCTGTTGAGCTGAAGAACGTCCTGGGCCAGTACCTGTCCGAGAACGGCAAGACCCAGCTGCGCATTGCCGAGACCGAGAAGTACGCTCATGTCACCTTCTTCTTCAACGGCGGTGTTGAGGCTCCCTACGAGGGCGAGGACCGCTGTGTCATCCCCAGCCCGAAGGTCGCCACCTACGACCTCAAGCCTGAGATGAGCGCCCCCGAGGTCGCTGACGAGTGCGTCAAGCGCATCGAGAGCGGCAAGTACGACGTGGTCATCCTGAACTTCGCAAACTGCGATATGGTCGGCCACACCGGCGTCTTTGAAGCCGCTGTCAAGGCCGTTGAGGCTGTGGACGCTGCTGTCGAGAAGGTCGTCACCGCTGTGCTGAACGCTGGCGGCTGCGCTTTCCTGACCGCTGACCACGCAACGCCGAGAAGATGAAGAACCCCGACGGCACTCCGTTCACCGCCCACACCACCAACGTCGTGCCTTTCGTGGCCATCGGCTGCGGCGATGTGAAGCTGCGCGAGGGCGGCTGCCTGGCCGACATCGCACCCACCATGCTGCCCTATATCGGCCTGCCCGTCCCGGCAGAGATGACCGGCAAGAGCATCATCGCGGAGTAAACCTTTTTTGAAATAACGCAAGCGCCCCGCAGCTCGTAACAGAGCTGCGGGGCGTTTTTTGTGCTATTTGGCTTTTCAGCGCTCGACCCAGATGGACATCTTCGCACTGGTAGAGATGTCGCCGAGAAGGATGGTGTCCATCTTGATGCTGCAGGTCACGGCCAGCGCTTTGTTGGAATCGCTGCCGGTGAGCACCGAGGCGGGCAGGTTCTTGAGGGTCAGCACGGCGGTTCCGTCGGACAGGTCGCCGCTCAGAGTGCCGTCATAGTTCACCTCGCCGATGGCGATGCCGGTGAGACGGCCGGTCATGTTCATGGAAGAGAGCTGCTTGACCGGGAGTTCGAGAGTGAAGGTGCCGTTGGGCTGGCGGGTGAGGGTGGCTTCGCGGGTGGTGTCCACGGCACTGTCGGCCATCGACTCCTTGTCCCCGGACTCCCGCCAGAACCGGACGCCACCGTCATCTTGACGGCGGCGGCACTGGCACTGACCGCCAGCGTCAGGAGCAGCAGCAGCGAGACGAGGACCGCCCCGGTGCGTCTGCCATATGCTTCAAAGAAATCGTCATATTCAAGAATCGACCTTTCCAGCCGCAGAGGCGGCTCTGTGCGTTCCAAAACGGAACGCGAAGGAATTTGTCACCGCAAAAATAACATATTCAGAAGAAAAAGTCAATCTGGCTTGTGATGGTTTCACAAAAATGTTTCACATAAGACACATCTTATGGAAGAAAAACACAGACTTTGCCGAAGACACAAAAAAGCCGCCTCCCGGCGGACGGGAAGCGGCAGAAGTCAGGAAAACTCAGACCTCAAAGTTGGGGTCGTCCTTCAGCACGTGGATGCTGGTCATGAAGGGGCTCTGCTCGGGGTCCTGGAACGGAGCCTCCTTGACGTACTTGTTCAGGGCGACAGCAGTGCGGGTGGGGTCGGCGATGGTGCCGGCGCCGCCGATGCAGCCGCCGGGGCAGCCCATGCCTTCCAGCAGGTAGCCGTTGTACTTGCCGGCTTGGCCAGCATCAGCAGCTTCTTGCACTCGGCGAGGCCCTGTGCGGACGCGATCTTGACGTCCATATCGGGATGCCACTCCTTGACCTTGTCGGCGACAGCCTTGGCGACGCCGCCGGACTGTGCGAAGCCGCGGCCTGCGCCGGAAGCGTGGACCAGATCGACCTCATCGGGATCGACTTCGAGGTTGGCCACATCGATGTCCTTGGCCTCGATGATGCCGGCCAGTTCCTCGAAGGTCAGCACGAAGTCCACATCAGAGCGGACGGTGCGGCGGGAAGCTTCCAGCTTCTTGGCGGCGCAGGGTCCGATGAAGCACATACGGGCCTCCGGGTCGGCCTGCTTCATCATGCGGGCGGTAAAGACCATGGGGGTCATGGTCATGGAGATGTTCTTTGCAAGATCCGGGAAGGCGGTCTTTGCCATCATGCTCCATGCCGGGCAGCAGGAAGTAGCCATGAAGTTCAGCTTGTTGGGGACCTCCTCCAGGAAGTCGTGGGCCTCATCCACGGTACACAGGTCGGCACCGATGGCGACCTCCACGACGTCGTAGAAGCAGAGCCTTCAGCGCAGCCTTGAGCTTGCCGGTGGAGGCCAGGCCCGGGAACTGGTTGATGAAGGCGGGAGCGACGAGGGCGTAGATGCGGTCACCGCGGTTGAAGCCCTGAATGAGCTGGTAGATCTGGCCCTTGTCGGCGATGGCACCGAAGGGGCAGTTGACCAGACACTGGCCGCAGGACACGCACTTGCTGTAGTCGATCTCGGCGCGGCCCAGCTCATCGGAGTGGATGGCACCCATGCCGCAGGCAGCGGCGCAGGACGCTCGGTCTTGACGATGGCGTTGTAGGGGCAGACGCGACGCAGCGGCCGCACTTGATGCACTTTTCCTGGTCGATGGTGGAACGGCCGCTCTCCCAGGTGATAGCCTTCTTGGGGCAGACTTCCATACAGGGGTGTGCGAGGCAGCCCTGGCACAGGTCGGAGACCTTGACCAGCTTCTCGGGGCAGCGGTTGCAGGCAAACTTGATGACGTTCACCAGCGGGGGGTCATAATACTTATCGGCGATGGAAGCGTCCTCCAGACCGGAGACGACGCTGTTGTGCTCGTCCATGCGGCGGGTGGGCAGGCCCATGGCCAGACGAACGCGCTCCTCGACGATGGCGCGCTCAAGGAAGATGTCCTTGCGGAGCTTGCCTTCCTCACCGGGGATGATGGTGTAAGGGATCTTGCGCATCAGGTGGTTGGCCTGCTCGCCCTTGACGTTGGCGTAGGCCATCCGTGCCACCTCGGTAAAGACCTGGCGGCGGATCTGGATGACCGTCGTGTTGATTCCTCTGAAACTCATTCCAATCTCTCCTTGTTTTGAAACAACAGAACAAAAAACCGCTCCGACGCGGCTTTTCTCCGGGGCATTTGGTACTGGGCTGCTGCAAACAGCCGGATGCCCCGAATAATCCACTTTTATTGTAGCATAAACCCTTCGGGAAGAAAAGAGAAAAGCTTAAAATTTGTTATGAAATTCACAACTGGTACATCTTGCACAAATGCGAACAAATGGATTTGTACAAAACGGCAAGAACCGGCTAAGACTTACACCATCTCGGCCCGGACGCGCTCGCGTCGTAGCTGCCCAGCCGGACATGGACGATCTCGCCGCTCTTATGGCCCGGGGCCGAGACCACGACGGGAACATACAGCCGGGTGTAGCCGGTGAAGAGGGTGCCGGAGAGGGGAGTCTCCAGCAGAACGTCGTCTTCGCTGCCCTCGCAGCCGGCCAGCACCTCGCGGCGGATGCCCTCGGCGATGGCGTTCATCTCCCGGCTGCGGGCCTGCTTTTCGCGCTCATGGACCTGGTCGGGGAAGTCGTAGGCGGGGGTGCCGCTGCGGCGGGAGTAGGGGAAGACGTGGACTTTCAGGAAGCCGATCTCCTTCAGGAACTCGCAGCTCTCCCGGAAATCTTCCTCCGTCTCGCCGGGAAGCCGCAGATGCAGTCGGTGGTGAAGCTGACCGGGCGGTCACCGTAGGCGGCGCGGAGCTGGCGGACCACCTCGGCGTACTGCTCGGCGGTATAGACGCGGCGCATCCGGCGCAGGGTGGCGCTGCAACCGCTCTGCAGGCTCAGGTGGTACTGGGGGCAGAGCTTGTCCACTGCCGCCAGCCGGGTGATGTATTCGGGAGTCAGCATATCGGGGTCAAGGCTGCCCAGCCGGATACGCTCGATGCCCTCCACCCGGGCGCACTTCTCCACCAGCTCCACAAGGTTGGTGCCGGTGTCGAGGCCGTAGCTGGGCAGGGAGATGGCGCTGAGCACCACTTCCCGGTAGCCGGAAGCGGCCAGCTGGCGCAGCTCGGCGAGGATGCTCTCTTCCGAGCGGCTGCGCACCGGGCCGCGGGCGCGGGGGATGACGCAGTAGGCGCACTGGCGGTTGCAGCCGTCCTCTACTTTGATAAGGCGCGGGTGTGGGTCTCGAACCGCTCCACTGGCAGTTCCTCGAACCGCTCGCCCTTCGCGTGGGGGGCGATGGCGACGATGCGCTCGTGGCCGTCCAGCAGCTTGAGCACATTATCGAGGATGGCTTTCCGGTCGCCGTTGCCGCAGACCAGGTCGGCCTCCATGAACTGGGCCGCTTCCTCGGGGAAAGCCTGCGGGTAGCAGCCGGTGAGGACGGTGACGGCGCCGGGGTTCTCGCGTTTGGCCCGGCGGAGCCACTTGCGGCTCTTCTGGTCGCCGAAGTTGGTGACGGTGCAGCTGTTCACCACAAAGACGTCGGCCTCTTCGCCCTCCGGCACGATGGTGAAACCGGCGGAGCGGAACATCTGTTCCAGCGCACCGGTCTCATTTAAGTTGACCTTGCAGCCAAGGGTATAAAAACAAACTCGCATGGGGTGTCCTTTCCAAAACCTCTCCGATTTGGCTCCCCTGTCGGGGAAGCTGGCTGCGAAGCAGACGGAGAGGTTATTACCTTATAATAAACTATCCTATTATAGCAGATTTTTCCCGGGGAGAAAAGAGCATTCCGGCCTCTTTTTTTGCATAGAATGCAATCAGACAGACATTGCGGGGAGGGACAAGGGATGGAACGAAAGAATTTTGCGGTGCTCTGCGCAGCCGTGCTCTGCTTCTGGCTGTTTGCACTGGCCCTTGGGACGGCGGAGGGCGTGGGTCTGCGGGCTGTCATGCACCCGGAAGAGCGGGCCGTCAGCGCCGACATTGAGGAAACGGCAGAAGGAATTCTGCTGCCGACTGCAGCTGCCGCGCCTCAGCTCGACCTCAACTGCCGCGCTGCCATCCTCATTGAGCAGGGGAGCGGACGGGTCCTCTACGAGAAGAACGCCGACGAGCGGGTCCCCATCGCCTCCATCACCAAGGTGATGACCCTGCTGCTTGCTTTCGAGCTGTCCACGACGGGCGGCTGACCATGGAGACGCCGGTGCCGGTGAGTGAGCACGCCTACCACATGGGCGGCAGTCAGATCTGGCTGGAGCCGGGGGAGCACTTTACATTGGACGAGATGATAAAGGCGATCTGCGTTTCCTCTGCCAACGACGCGGCAGTGGCCGTGGCCGAGCTGGTGGGTGGCAGTGAGTCGGCCTTCGTGGAGCAGATGAACGCCCGGGCCGCCTCGCTGGGGATGGAGCAGACGTCTTTCCGCAACGCCTGCGGCTGGACGCCGAAGGCCATCTCTCCACGGCCCGGGACGTGGCCGCCATGAGCCGCACCATCCTGAACACCTGCCCCGAGGTGCTGCACTACACCGGCATCTGGACGGATACCCTCCGGGGCGGGGCGACCCAGCTGGTCAATACGAATAAGCTTCTCCGCCGGTATGAGGGGATCACCGGCCTCAAGACCGGCACCACCGGCGGCGCGGGCATCTGCATCTCGCCAGCGCCACCCGGAACGGCCTTTCCCTCATCGCGGTGATCTTGGGCGCACCGTCCAGCGCCGACCGCTTCGACGCCGCCACGACTCTGCTGGACTACGGCTTCGGGGCCTATGAGGCCGCGCCGCTGCCAAAACTTGAGGCACAGCCGCTCCAGATCACGGTCAGGGGCAGCGCGGCGGGCAGCGTCCCGCTGGATTACTCGGCCCTGCCGGAGACGGTGCTGGTGGAGAAGGGGAGCGGGGCGTCCCTGCATACCGAGCTGACCCTGCCCGAGGAGCTGGAAGCCCCGGTGGAGCGGGGCCAGACGCTGGGCAAAGCCGCGGTCTATCAGGGGAAGCACTTCTGGAAGAGTACGAAGTGCTTGCTGCCGCCGATGCGCCGAGGATGACTGTCCGGGATGCCATCGGCCTGCTGTGGCAGAGCCTCACCGGCGCGGCATGACCGAAAACTGCGCACTACCGGTCAAAAACGGTCAGCGAGGGCAAAGAATGGCTTGGACGTTTGTATAAAAGATGTAAGAGCATACAAAACAACACTATTAAAATTGTATGAAAAGCGAGGATTTTGGCCTTGACTTTGCCCGGCGGGAACGGTACACTTATACCAAGAAAAACCCTCGCCGGGCAAAGAGCCCGTAAAATGTTTTGGAGGTTTTGATAGAATGAGTCTCGCTCTGAATACAAAGCACCTCTCCAGTTTCATTAACGAAGAGGAATACAAGGCCATCTACCCCCAGGTAGAGGCCGCGCACAAGACGCTGGAAGCCAAGAACGGCCCCGGCAGCGACTTCCTGGGCTGGATGTATCTGCCCCGTGATTATGATAAGGAAGAGTTCGAGCGCATCAAGGCAGCTGCTGCAAGATCCGTGAGGATTCCGACGTTCTGGTGGTCGCCGGCATCGGCGGCAGCTATCTGGCGCACGCGCCGTCATCGAGCGTCAAGGGTATGTACCACAACGAGCTGGACAATGGCTGAAGATCTACTTCTGCGGCAACAGCATCAGCCCCACCTATCTGAATGACATCATCACGCTGTGCAAGGGCAAGCGCTTCTCCATCAACGTCATCTCCAAGTCCGGCACCACCACCGAGACCTCTCTGGCCTTCCGTGTGCTGCGCAAGCTGCTGGAAGACGAGATGGGCGTGGAAGAAGCCAACAAGCGCATCTACGCCACCACCGACCGCGCCAAGGGCACCCTCAAGCAGCTGGCTGACGCCCAGGGCTGGCCCACCTTCGTCGTCCCCGACGATGTCGGCGGCCGCTACTCCGTCCTTTCCGCTGTGGGCCTGCTGCCCATCGCTGCTGCCGGCATCAACATCGACGACGTCATGAAGGGCGCAGCCGACGCTATGGAGCGCTTCTCCGTGCTCAGCCCCGACAACGACGCCTACAAGTATGCGGCCATCCGCAACATCCTGTACCGCAAGGGTAAGAGCATCGAGATCCTCGAGTGCTATGAGCCGAACTTCACCCTCATGAACGAGTGGTACAAGCAGCTGTTCGGTGAGAGCGAGGGCAAGGACAACAAGGGTCTGTTCCCCGCAAGCTGCATCTTCTCCACCGACCTGCACTCCATGGGTCAGTTCATCCAGGAAGGCTCCCGCACCATGTTCGAGACCATCGTGGATGTCAAGAAGCCCGCACAGGACCTCTTCATCGACAAGCTGGAGGGCAACTTCGACGGCCTGAACTTCCTGGCTGACCAGAACATGAGCGTGGTCAACCGCAAGGCCATGGAAGGCACCATCCTCGCCCACACCGACGGCGGCGTGCCGGAGGTGGTCATCGAGGTGGACGACCTGTCCGCTTATAATGTGGGCTACCTCATCTATTTCTTCTGGCGTGCCTGCGCCTGCAGCGGCTACCTGCTGAGCGTCAACCCCTTCAACCAGCCGGGCGTCGAGAGCTATAAGAAGAACATGTTCGCTCTGCTGGGCAAGCCGGGTTATGAGAACCTGACCGCCGAGCTGGAAGCAAAGCTGAAGTAAGAGCAAGCGGAACAAAAAACGATCTCCCGCCGTGAGGCGTGGAAAATACAGGAGGACAGAACTATGATTAAACTGATTGTTGGCACCAAAGGCTCCGGTAAGACCAAGGCTATGATCGACATGATCAACGATTCGGTCAAGACCTCCAAGGGCAACGTCGTTGTCGTCGAGAAGGGCATGAAGCTGACCTATGAGGTCCCCAACGCCGCCCGTCTCATCGACCTGGACGAGTACAAGATCGCCGGCGGCGAGATGCTGTACGGCTTCGTGGCCGGCCTGCTGGCAAGCAATTATGACATCACTGACCTGTACATCGACGGCATCCTGAAGGTGCTGGATCACGACATCAACCGTCTGGGCGTCGTTCTGGACGAGATCGCTGCCGCCGCTGGCGACTCCATCAAGGTCACCGTCACTGTCAGCGCTGAGAGGCTGCTCTGCCCCACGATGTGAAGAAGTACCTGTAAAATAACTCTGAAATTTCTGATTTGAAGCATCCCAGACAGGCAGGAAACCGGAGAATTTGAAATTTTTTCGGTTTTCTGCCTGTTTTGGTGTTGACAAAGGGCTGTGTTGGCGCTATACTAACAAAGCAGCCTTTTATGAGGTGTACTATGCAATTTGACCTGAGAAGTTTATCGTATCCGGCACGAAACCTTACACCGCAGAGTTTCAGTGTGATTTGTCTGCAAAGGATTTTGCCGGTGCAAGGATCGAGCAGCCTGTGACGGCCCGCTTTGAGGCGGTGCCGGATGGCGAGGAGATCCGGATGACGCTGCGGGCAAACGCATTGGTGCACGGAGAGTGCGCCCGCTGCCTCGACCCCGTCGAACGGGAAGAGACGGTGCAAGCAGAGTGGACGGTCAGGGAGCGCGATCTGGACGACCCGGATTTCGACCTGCCCCTCAACGAAAAAGGACATCTGGATGTGGATGAATGGCTCTGTCAGGAATTCATGTTCCAGATACCGACGGTGCTGCTTTGCAGCGCTGACTGCCCGGGCTTGTGTCCCCGGTGCGGGAAGAAGATGGCCGAATGTACCTGCCCTCCGGCAGAAGCTGAGGCCGAACCCGCAGACGCAAGGCTAGCGATACTCAAATCACTGCTGAACTGAGAAACCCATCAAGGAGGTGCAAAAATATGGCAGTACCTAAGAGACATCTTTCCAAGGCCCGCCGCGACAAGCGTCGCAGCAATGTTTGGAAGCTGGAGGCCCCCGCACTGGTCAAGTGCAGCAACTGCGGCTCTCTGAAGCTCCCCCACCAGGCATGTGGCAACTGCGGTTACTACAAGGGCGAGGAAGTCATCAAGAAGGGCTAATTTGCGCAGAATTGGTGGCACATTGGTGTTATGTACAGAAGGGGAGGGCGCAATGCCTTCCCCTTCTTGCTTTGTCTTGAAAACGAAATTGTGAGGTGAAAGCATGGCCATCAGGATCGACCGCGTGGACGCGGGCAGCGAGGCGGAAGCCCTCGGCCTCGCCGGCGGCGACGAGCTGCTGAGCGTGGACGGCAACGAACTGAACGACACGCTGGACTATGATTTTTATACCGACAGCAAGAGCTTCCACCTCAAAGCGAGAGTGGCGGACGGCATCCGGGAGTGGGACGTCCGGCGGGAAGAGCGCGGCCCCTTCGGCTGCGACTTCTCCACCTATCTGGGCGACCAGAAGCACTCCTGCTCCAACCACTGTATGTTCTGCTTCATCGACCAGCTGCCCCCGGGAATGCGTGAGAGCCTCTACTTCAAGGACGACGACGAGCGCCTGTCCTTTTTGTTCGGCAACTATATCACCATGACCAACATGCAGGACCACGAGATCGACCGCATCATCAAGATGCATATCTCGCCCATCAACATCTCGGTCCACACCACCAATCCCCAGCTTCGCGTGCGGATGCTGGCGAATAAACGGGGCGGCGAGGTGCTGAAGTACCTGCCCGTCTGGTGGAGGGCGGCATCGCCGTCAACTGCCAGCTGGTGCTCTGCCGGGGCATCAACGACGGCGATGAGCTCCGCCGCACCCTCACCGACCTGCTGGAGCTGACCCCGATGGTGCAGAGCGTGGCGGCAGTCCCCTGCGGCGTGACGGACTACCGCCAGAACCTTTCAAGCAGACGCCCTACGACGCTGAGACCAGCGCCGCCGTCATCGACATCATGGAAGAGTTCGGCGACGAGTGCAAGCGCCGCCACGGCAAGCGCATCATCTACCCCAGCGATGAGTGGTACCTCAAGGCCGGCCGCCCCATCCCGGAGCCGGAGTTCTATGAGGACTACGACCAGCTGGAAAACGGCGTGGGCATGATGAGCCTCTTCCGGGAGGAATTTCTGGCCGAGCTGGAAAAGCCCCACCGCATCTATGGCACCAAAAAGATGGATGTTGTCACCGGCACCATGGCCGCGCCCCTTATCACCGAGATGATGGACGAGCTGCACCGCCAGTACCCCATGATAGAAGTAAAAGTGCATCCCATCAAAAACAACTTCTTCGGCGGCAACGTCGGCGTGGCGGGCCTCGTCACGGCGACCGACATCATCGCCCAGTGCGAGGGCCGGCTGTCCAGCGGTACCCTGGGCGTGCCTGCCGTGATGCTGCGGGAGGAGAAGGACACCTTCCTCGATGATATGACCATCGAGCAGCTGGGCCAGCGGCTCGGCGTGAAGGTGGAAGTCCTGCCCACCAGCGGCGGCGACGAGGCCAAGGCCCTGCTGCGCAGCGGCCTGCATATCGCCCGCCGGAGAAGACCGTAATTTTACCCCTTTTGTGAAAGGAGGAACCCCCTATGAGCAAACCGATCGTTGCTGTGGTGGGCCGCCCCAACGTGGGCAAGTCCACCCTGTTCAATAAGCTCTGCGGCCAGCGTCTGGCCATCGTGGAGGATACCCCGGGCATCACCCGCGACCGCATCTTCGCCAACTGCGAGTGGAGCGGCCACGAGTTCCTGCTGGTGGATACCGGCGGCATTGAGCCCAAGGCCACCGAGGCATTCTGGCCCACATGCGCGAGCAGGCCCAGATCGCCATCGACACCGCCGACTGCATCATCATGGTGGTGGACGTGCGCAACGGCCTGACCGCCGCCGACGAGGACGTGGCCCATATGCTGCGCCGCAGCCACAAGCCCATCATCCTCGCTGTCAACAAATGCGACAATGTGGGCGAGACCCCCATGGAGCTCTACGAGTTCTATAACCTCGCTTCGACGAAGTCATGCCCATCTCGTCCGTCCACGGCCACGGCACCGGCGACCTGCTGGACGCCGTCTGCGCCCACCTCGATTTCAGCGAGACCGTCGTGGAGGAAGACCGCATCCCCGTCGCCATCATCGGCCGCCCCAACGTGGGCAAGTCCAGCCTGACCAACCGCATCCTCGGTGAGAACCGCATGATCGTGGCCAACGAGGCCGGCACCACCCGCGACGCCATCGACACCCCCGTGGACAACGCTTACGGCAAGTTCATCTTCACCGATACCGCCGGTCTGCGCAAGCGCAGCAACATCACCGACGGCTCGAGCGCTACATGGTCGTCCGCGCACTGGCCGCCGTCGAGCGCAGCCGCGTGGCCTCATCCTCGTGGACGCCACCGTCGGCTTCACCGAGCAGGACAGCAAGGTGGCCGGCTACGCCCACGACCAGGGCAAGGCATGCATCATCGTCGTCAACAAGTGGGACGCCGTGGAGGGCAAGGAGACCAACACCATGGAACTGCAGCGCCGGGGCTATGCCGAGTGCTTCAGCTTCATGGGCTACGCTCCTATCATCTTCATCTCGGCCCAGACCGGCTACAACGTCAACAAGCTGATGCAGCTCATCCGCGATGTGGACAGCCAGAACGGTGCCCGCGTGCCCACCGGTGTGCTGAATGAGATGCTGGCCCGTGCCACCGCTCGGATGCAGCCGCCCAGCGACAAGGGCCGCCGCCTGAAGATCTTCTACCTGACCCAGGCTTCCACCCGTCCGCCGACGTTCGTGGCCTTCGTCAACGCAAAGCACCTGTTCCACTTCAGCTATCAGCGGTATATCATCAACAGATCCGCGAGAACTTTGGTCTGGAGCACACCCCCATCCGCCTTGTCGTGCGTGAGCGCGGCTCCGGCGAAGTGGGCGCGAAGGACGTATAAGGAAGGGAGACTGGTTCTATGACCGCATTTCTCATTGTGCTGGCGGTCGCTGCCGAAGCCTATCTGCTGGGCAGCGTGGACACCGGCATCCTCGTCAGCAAGTATCTGTACCATGACGACGTCCGCACCCACGGCTCGGGCGCTGCCGGTATGACCAACATGCTGCGCACCTTCGGCAAGAAGGCCGCTGCCCTCACGGCGGTGGGCGATGTGCTCAAGGGCGTCGTGGCCGTCTGCCTTGGCCGGTGGCTGTTTCGGCCATCTGCCGCCGATGCTGCCGTCTCGCCCTATCTCGGCGCTCTACCTCGCCGCCATCCTCGCCGTGGTGGGCCACTCCAAGCCCATCTACTTCGGCTTCAAGGGCGGCAAGGGCGTGCTGGTGGCTGCCGGTGCCATTCTGGCAGTCCAGCCGGTGCTGCTGCCAGTGCTGGCACTCATCTTCCTCGTCTGCCTGGTCCCCACCGGCATGGTGTCGCTGGGCAGCATCACCATGGCCGCGGCTTACCCGGTGCTGACGCTGGTGTACAGCCTCATGCGCGGCCTGCCGACTCAGGACGTGGTGGTCTGCACCGTCGGCGCTGCCATCATGGGCGGCATGGTCATCTGGATGCACCGTTCCAACATCCAGCGCATCCGGGACGGCAAGGAGTACCGTTTCGGCCAGAAGCACAAGAGCAACTAAGCATAAAAAATGCCCCGCAGGCAGCTCTCAACGAGCGTCCTGCGGGGATTTTACGTTGTCAGGCTCATTTCGGGTCTGCTTCCAGCAGCGTGTCGGTGTTGTCCTCGTACTTGGGGTCTTCGATGGCGACTTCAAGCTCCGTGTTGGTGTCGTCATGATGCAGGTGCTTGCGCAGCCGGGCGGCGAATTCCTCTGACGGGATGCCGCTCTGGCTGGGGGAAAGGTCGGGCGCGGGGTGGCCGTCGGGCAGATGAGCGCCGAAGGCGGGCACGAAGAAGAACCTCCGCACGATGAAGATGAGGGCGATGGCGCTCACGCTCAGCAGGTTCTCCATGGCGGACTCGTGACCCACCACCATGTGGCGGGCGATGGCGTAGAGCAGCACTTCGAGGCTGGAACCGGGGCTGTGCTTGGCCAGCATCTTGATGAACTCGATGCCGATGACGATGTCCAGCGCCCGCTGTAAGAAGGTGCTCACCTCGACGTCGTTGCCGTCGAACAGCAGGCCGGGCATCCACTGCAGCAGCGGCACCATCGACAGCAGCAGGCCGATGAGGACGAGGCCGGACAACAGGATCTCGAGCAGGGTGGCTGCGCTGATGATCTTGTTGCGCAATTCGGCGCGGCTGTGGCTTTCAACACGGGAATTGGACATGGGCAGGGACCTCTCTTTCAAATTTGACCGGAAATCTTTTACAACAGTTCGATTCTATTGTAACAAAAGCAAAAAACGAAGTCAATTTCTCTGGCTGGGAAAGTTGGCCAGCATGAAAAACTGGAATCGAAGACAGACAAAAGGGGCCGTCCGCACCCGGAATGGAGTGCAGACGGCCCCTCTTTGTGCTGAAAAGGCGGCTTAGGCCTCAGCGATGGCTTCGATCTCGCAGAGCACGCCCTTGGGGAGGTCTTTCACGGCCACGCAGCTGCGGGCGGGCTTGGAGGTGAAATACTTGGCGTACACCTCGTTGAAAGCGGCAAAGTCGGCGATGTCGGCCAGGAAGCAGGTGGTCTTGACCACCTTGTCAAAGCCCACGCCGGCAGCTTCGAGGATAGCGCCCACATTGCGGCAGCTCTGGTCAGCCTGTGCGGCGATGCCCTCGGCGACTGCGCCGGTGGCGGGGTCTACCGGGATCTGGCCGGAGGTGAAGACGAGACCGCCCACGGTGTAGCCTGAGAGTAGGGGCCGATGGCGCCGGGAGCTTTTTCGGTGCTGATGATGTTCATATCGATTACCTCACATATCATAAATAGGGGAGTCTCCCGCCAAAAGGGGAGCCGATGAAAAAAGTCTACCACCAACTGTCCCCGCCGTCAACGGGCAGCAGGGAACGGTCCCGGAATTTCCGGAAAAAGGAATGTAAAATTATTTGGAAAAATCTGTGCAAATCATCTTGACAAGAAATAAACTTTTATGATAAAAATAGAGCATGAAAGTAACATTTTTGCAGAAAAACGCAGGCGCAGCGCAGGCAGGAAAGCCAGCTTTGCGCAGGCGCGTTTCTTTTTTGCAGAAAAAGCGAATTTCTGAACCCTCGGAAGGGGCAGAAAGGATAAGATATGTCGATTTTGGTAGATGATTCAAATAAAACAGCCTGCCGTGCAGCGGAGGCTGGACTGCAGCAGAAAAACTGTGCTGCGCTGGTGCGCCCGGCGGGTACGGGCAAAGGCTGCATCGTGTGGGAGCTGCTGGACGCCCACCCCGAGATGCGCGTACTCTGGGTGGTGTCCTGCGCTGCCCGTCTGGAACTGCGCCGCGCCCTGACAAAGCGGCTGGACCGGACG
>ENA-OQCN01000895-OQCN01000895.1-human-gut-metagenome-genome-assembly--contig:-NODE-895-length-15672-cov-1.527501_pt1 | contig 15672 bp, 24 predicted proteins | sample MGYA00242497_ERZ504576 | MGnify/ENA primary metagenome ERZ504576 (study PRJEB26092, sample SAMD00036296) | human gut metagenome | host: Homo sapiens | study: EMG produced TPA metagenomics assembly of... | reverse complement strand
TACGCAGCGATTTGCCTCTGAAAAAGGTATCGAAAGAATAAAATGGGCAATAATGAGTTGCGGTCATATGCCTAAAATAATGATTATAGGTCTTAGTATAACCGCCGCAATAATCTTGGTCACCGTTATAATCGGCATTACGTACAGCAGGAGGGAAACAAATGAATAATTCACGTCAAAGCGATATTCCCGGCTATCTTTACGCTTTGGACGAATGAGAGCAATATCACTTATTTTTATAGTAATATTTCACACATTCCAGCAAAGTTGGATTTTTTATAATTTAAAAATAAGTCCTGACAAGTATTTGTTTAATTTTGAAATATTTCAACGTTACGGCTATGTAGCCATAGATTCTTTCTTCGTGTTGAGCGGATTTTGTCTTTTCTATCCTATCGCACGAAGTATGTTTGGAGAATGTGAGTTCAGAGGTTGGAAGAATTTCTTTATAAAGCGTGCAAGAAGAATTTATCCTTCATATGTTATAATGCTTATTCTGACTATTCTAATTCCGAGTTTTTCATATATAGGCGGAATGTATGATCCCAAAAGTTTTACGAATGTTGCTCACAATGTTATAATGCATTTGCTTTTCATTCATAACTTTGATTCGCATACTATCGGAACAACCATTTCTACCGCTTGGACAATGAGTATTGAAGTTCAGTTTTATGTTCTGTTTCCGCTTATATGTATTCCGTTCCGCAAGAAACCTGTTCTTACAACAGTCGTTATGTCTTTAGTGGCTGTATTGCTGAGATTTATACTTATGGCAAATGCAAACATATCACAGCCTATAATGTCGGCAATCACACCTATTTATTTTGACGTATTTGCTTTCGGAATGATTTCCGCATATTTCGTGGTATATGTAAGAAACAAAGTAAAAATGTATAGATAAACTCAAATTGTGCATGACAATTATATCCGCTTTGAGTATTTTCTCTGCTTTCGGATATATGTGCTGGCTTAGAAAGATTTCATTCCCGAACGGAGTTGCGGGCGATGTGTATTTTCGCTTTTTGTACAGAGGAATATTCTCTGTATTAATAGCACTTTCCTTTTCACCGCTTGTTTCTCATACGGTTTTTGGGAAAAGAAAATATGGGGAAATAAATTTTTCGTTTTCCTTTCATCAATATCATATACGGTGTACCTATGGCACCAGAATGTATTTATATTCCTAAAAAATCACAACATACCTTACAGCACACAAAATCCCGTAATGAACGACAGAGCCGCAATGGACGGATTAACCTTAATTTGTTGGACTGTTTCAATATTGGCGGGAATAATCATAACCAACTATATAGAAAAACCAATCGTAAAATATGGCTTAAAAAACAGTATTTTAAAATTATTGGAGCTTATACATCTAAAAAACCCCCTCAAAAAAACACAGTCCCGCTCCAAAAGAGTGAATAAAGTACATAACTAAAAAAAAACACACAGTCCAATGAAAACAGACTGTGTGTTTTTAATTAAAAATCCTATTCTTTTTCTGTTCTTAATCAATATCGGTACAATAATCGCCGATGCAACCATACTCATACACCACTGTATCGGTGATGAAATAAGCGATACAAGTGCGGTTTCATATCCCATAAGCGGAATTTCCGCAACAAAGTAACCGCCCGTAACAATCACAAGTGCAACGATACCTCCGATTATAAAATGCTTTATATCAACGTGTCCGTAAACGATTTTACCGATTGCAAATCCCATAATACCCTTAATAATAAATGTCGGTATACAGAATATCGGATAACCTGAAATAAAATCTGCCAAGCTATGTCCTATCGCTCCGACAATCGCACCGGGTATAGGTCCGAGTATCATTGCAGCCACATAAATTATGCAGTCGCCGAAATGCACATATCCGCCGCCTATCGCACTTTCGGCACGATAGTAAGTACGCACGCCAACGCCGTAAGCATTGCCACTCTAACAAATTGTTTAGTATTCATCGTATTCCCCTTCTGTAAGTTCCGTCACTGTTTTATCTTCAAGTGATTTCTTTACATTTATAATTCTTTGATTTTCAGAGCCTCTGAATTTCAATTTCAAATTTTTCTTTTCCGCCACAAACGCACCGTCAACAAGCACGTCAATATACTTTAAAATATCTTCGCATTCTCCGACAAGCTCTTCAAAAGTAAAACCACTGTAACACCATACGGTTTTATTCGGAAAATGCTCCTTTATTGTTTTTAAAATATATTGTACCGCCATGCGATTTTCCTTTTCAAAAGGTTCACCGCCGAGCAGGCTGAAACCTTTTATATACTCCTTATCCATTGCGGTTATAATTTCGTTCATTGTATCATCCGTGAACTCATTGCCATAGCAAAATCCCACGTTTCACTGTTAAAGCAGTCCTTACAGTGACGCCTGCAACCGCTGACAAAAAGCGATACTCTCACGCCTGTTCCGTTTGCAATGTCAGTTTTCTTTATATTCCCATAATACATAATTAATTTCCACAGTATTTCTGCCCACAAATAGTAATTAAAAACCTTAACTGCTCTTGCTTGTGGGCTGACAAGGCGTTAAGTGGAATTATGTCCATGTGCGTTCGCCATAGGCGAAAATCGCACGGACAATTAAATCAAATAATGTGATTTTTCACGTTATTTTCCCTTATTACAAATGCAAAACTCTGCTCTTAATCTCTTTCGTCTTTCCCGCATTCCAGAAATTTTCGCCGAGATAACCACAAGTACGTCTTGTAACATTCAATTTACTGTGGTCTTTATTATGACATTGCGGACATTCCCATTCCATATTGTCATTAATCATAATCTCACCGTCAAAGCCGCAGTCTTGGCAATAGTCCGACTTTGTATTAAATTCGCCGTACTGAATGTTATCATAAATATACTTCACCAGTGTTTCAAGTGCCGGCAAGTTATTCTGCATATTCGGTATTTCCACATAAGAAATCGCACCGCCGAGCGAAATATTTTGGAATTCGCTTTCAATATCGAATTTATCAAAAGCATTGATTTTCTCTCTGACGTCAACGTGGTAAGAATTTGTATAATAACCCTTATCGGTAACATTCTTAATCGGTCCGAATTTCTCATAATCAATTTTAGCAAAACGATAGCATAACGTTTCCGCAGGTGTGACCGTAAAGACCTGAAACCCAATCCTGTTTCCTCTTTCCACTTTTCCGCCGCATCACGCATATGATACATACTTTAAGTGCAATCTCATTACCCTTACCGTCCTTGTTTGGCTTTCGCCGGTCATAAGATAAGTAAGTTCATAAAGACCGATATATCCGAGCGACAACGTAGAATACCCATTGTGCAAGTATTTATCAATCGTTTCACCTTTTTTCAAACGTGCTATAGCACCGTATTGCCAGTGAATAGGGCTTACGTCAGACACAACACCCTCCAATGCTTTATGACGGCACATAAGCGCCTCATAGCAAAGCTTCAAACGTTCGTCAAACAGTTTCCAAAACTTTTCTTCATCACCCTTAGCCACAAGTCCGATTTGCGGAAGATTTATACTTACAACACCTTGATTAAATCTTCCTCCCACTTGTACTCACCGTTTTCGTCTTTCCAAGGCGAAAGGAACGAGCGACAGCCCATACAGCTGAACACGTTACCCTCATAATTTTCACGCATTTTCTTTGCTGAAATATAGTCGGGATACATTCTTTTAGCGGAACATTTAACCGCAAGTTTCGTAACGTAATCGTATTTACCGCCCTTTAGACAGTTGTTTTCATCAAGCACATATATAAGCTTTGGGAATGCAGGTGTAACATACACACCCTGTTCATTCTTAATACCATCAAGTCTTTGACGAAGAATTTCTTCTATAATTCTTACGTTTTCGTCAACGTATTCGTTATTTTCATCAATATATAGGAACAAAGTCACAAACGGCGACTGACCGTTCGTTGTCATAAGCGTGTTAATCTGATATTGAATAGTCTGTACACCCGATCTTAATTCATCATCGACACGCATTTCAACTATTTTCTCAATATCCTCTTGACTTAACGTATCCTTGAATTTTTCCTGTGTTTCAGCCATAAACTTGTCGCGGCTCTTTCTTAAATATTTTCCCAAATGTGCCACATTTACTGACTGTCCGCCATACTGATTACTTGCAACCGCCGCAATAATCTGCGTTGTGACGGTACAGGCAACCTGAAAGCTCTTAGGCGATTCAATCATTTTACCGTTCATAACAGTACCGTTGTCAAGCATATCCTTGATATTTATAAGACAGCAGTTAAAAATCGGCTGTATAAAATAATCCGCGTCATGAAAATGAAGTATGCCGTTTTGATGTGCCATTGTGATATGCTCCGGCAACAGCATACGTCTTGTAAGGTCACGCGACACTTCACCTGCTATATAGTCACGCTGTGTAGACGCGTGAACAGTATTCTTATTTGAATTTTCCTCCGCAAGCTCCTTGTTTTCGTTTCTGATTAGCTTTAGGATTGATTCATCTGTTGTATTCGACTTTCTCAAAAGACTGCGTTGGTATCTGTATATCATATACTTTTTCGCAAGTACATACTTGTTGTGTGCAACAAGCGTCTTTTCGATTATATCTTGTATCGTTTCAACGGGAATTACTTCCTTGTCTGTTTTTTCAACGTTTCCTATCGCCTCTTCTATCAATCGTCACTGACTTTTTGCGAATTGTCCACCTCAACATTCGCTTTTTTAATGGCGGCTGTTATCTTGTCAGCATTGTATTCAACAATTCTGCCGTCACGCTTTTGTACCTTCATTTTTTATTAACCCCTTCTCTGTATAAAACACTATATACAGTATTATCGCTCAAAAAAATATGCAGAAAGCACGTCTTTATGCGTGTTTTATGCAAATCTCAAATACTATGTAACCACTATATTTTGTGTCCTTGATATTTTTGTATATCTATATCTTGTATTATATTATAGCACAGTTGGATTATAAATGCAATACATTTTATTTTACAAATTGAATACAATATAAAAAGCAAGCACAATTTTTATGCTTGCTTATCAATATATTGTATTTATATAAAATAATCCGGAATAAAAGTTTCCCTCATATCAATGTAGCCCTTAAAATCTTTCTGACGCTTGCCGTCTATTGTAAACCTTACGTTCACAATCCCGTCAAGTCCTGTAAGTGAATTGAGATTGAATACACTGTAAGCAGTTCCAAATCACGACCCTCGGGGTGCTTGTCCACCAATTCCTGTTTTAAATCCACATACGCAATCCTATCAAGCACTTTCACCTTTATACCGTGTTTGACGTTCGGAATAATTCGCCTTATTTTCGGATTGTCGTCATATCCCTCAACAAGCTCGTCCGCTACTCTTTGTGCCATTTTCTGCGTACTCATCTGCGGTATTTGAGTTTTTACGGGAATCAATCTAAGCATTTGTGCGTCAACGTAATACAGCTTTACCTCTGTCATTTCCGTATGTGTATTCTGCGATATAACCACAGTACCAAAGCCGATTGCCAATATTAATAAAAATATAAAGTGTCTTATAAGCGTGTTCTTCTTTAATGTAACTATCTGCAAAACAAAAAACCTCCATACACTGACTTATATACAGTATATGAAGGCTCAATGATTTTTATTACATATTTTTACTTTGTTCCAATGCTATTGCAAGCTGGTCAGGGCAAGACGTACCGCGTCCGTTACAGTTTGTACCCTTTAATCTCGAAATAACATCATCAATATTCATACCCTCAACAAGAGCGCTTATACCTTGCGTATTACCGTTACAACCTCTCGTGAAGTGTACATTTCTGACAACTCCGTCTTCTACTTCAAAATCTATCTGTACAGAACAGACACCCTTAGGCTGATATGAAAACTTAGCCATTATATCCACCTCCAAAATTTTATATTTATCGACATTCTGATTATACAACATTTATTGCTTTTTTTCAAGCATATCTATTGACTATACACCCATTTTTTTTATATAATAATATACAGAAATAAATTTAGGAGGAAGTTCAAATGAAATTATTTGTAGATACTGCCAATGTAGATGAAATCAGACAGGCAAATGATATGGGCGTCATCTGCGGTGTTACAACAAATCCGTCTCTTATCGCAAAAGAGGGCAGAGATTTTGTTGAAGTTGTTAAGGAAATCACAACTATCGTAGACGGTCCTATCAGTGCCGAAGTTATTTCTCTTGAGGCTGATAAAATGGTTGAAGAGGCTAAACCTCTTGCAGCTATCAACAAGAACATTGTTATAAAAATTCCTATGTGTGCAGAGGGTCTAAAGGCTGTTAAAAAACTTACAGCTCTTGGTATCAAGACTAAACGTAACTCTTATCTTCTCAGCCGCACAGGCACTTCTTGCCGCAAGAGCAGGCGCTACATATGTAAGTCCGTTCTTGGCAGAACTTGACGACATCGGCACAAAACGGTATGATTCTTATTGAAGAAATCGCTGATATTTTCAAAATCCACGAAATCCCAACAGAAATTATCGCCGCAAGTATCAGAAATCCTATCCACGTTATCGACGCCGCAAGAGCAGGTTGTGACATTGCAACAGTTCCTTATAAGGTAATTGCCCAAATGCTTCACCACCCACTTACAGACAAGGGTATCGAAAGATTTTTAAAGGACTGGGAAACAGTTCCGAAAAACTAATCAAGCAAAAATTAAGGCTGCCGATTTAGGCAGCCTTTTTATTATACTTCCACAGTTATTGCACTGTAATTATCATTGTTTTCTTTTTCGTTTTCGTGTAAGCTTTCAAGCATTTTTTCAAGCCATTCTTTCGGTGATTTAGTTTTTGCGAATGATTTTTTCTATATCATCTTCATAAACATATTCCCAAAAACCATCTGTACAAAAGTACAAAAAGCGTCACCTTTTTTTTCAAGTCAATCACTTCCGACACATCAAAATTCAAATCATCAATATCACTTATCGAAGACAACAATTTATTTTGATTAGGGCTTGTACGTATTTCATCAAATGTAATTATCCCCTCTTTAAAATCTCTGAATGCGATAGAATGGTCGTCCGTAATCTGCGAAATTCTCTTTTTTGATATGTAGTAAAGACGCTGTCGCCGGAATGTGCCCACACGGCTTTTTCACCGTCAGTTACCAATGCAACAATCGTACTAGACATATTCGATTTTGTGCATTCTCGTTCCTCACCCAAAACAGACGCTGCTTTTTCGATATATCTGTATAACGCCTTACCCGAAGTCAGGTGCTTTTTCAAACGATTTACAAACCGTTTCACACACAATCTCCGACGCAACCTCGCCGAAGCTCTGTCCGCCCAATCCGTCGCACACGACAAAGCACCACAACTTATCTGAATTTGCGTAACCTACATAATCTTCATTGTTTTTACGACCGCCTTCTGTTTGTCAGTGACACTGCTCTCATAAATTTTTACCCCACATTTATTGATTTCCGTTTTCTTCTGCACTGTTTTCAAAATCAGCTGTATTTTCTGAATTTTCCGCATTATCTGTATTTTCCGTATTACCGTTATCAATGCTTTTCAAAGAATTGATTTCCTCCTGCATAGTGAGCTGTCCCTGCAAAGCCTCATCAAACATAGCTTTTGTCTGACGGTTTGAAACAATAAGCACTATATTCATAACGCATTGAACCAATATTACAGCAGTCAAAATCAATGCCAGCCATACAAGCCCTTTTTCAAGACCGCTTTTTACACGTTTATAATCCATCTGTATCACTCCTGATTTTCATACTCTGCAAGAAAGCGTGAAAACTTTCCGACGCATTTTTCGTTAAATCTCACTCCGAGAGAAGTTAGTTTCATAAGTAAATCCGCACTGATTTTTTCTTCATATTCGACTTCAACTTCATAATCCGTTTTATCGAAATATGTCGTTTTATCAAGGCACAATTCCGATCCGTTATGCACAAGGCTGTTTCTTATCGTTACGGCACAGCCCATTTTATAAAGCTCGCCCACATCCTCGCCTGTTATCTCTTTTGCAAGTTCGGCATTTATAATATCAGGTACTTCTTCCGTTTCAAATTCATTTTCTTCGCAAATCTGCAAAGGACTGTTTTCGTTTTTGTGAAGTTTCACCTGTATTTTCGCCACTTCACCTACAACTCTTATTCTTACCATTATACGTTTTTCTCTAAGTATACCCGCTTTATCGGTATAATAATAATTCGTCTGTTCTCTGACCTTTTCCCATGTAAAAGCGTTTTAAAATACTCTCATACAGGTCTTTGTCTATCATACTTTTTATCTCTGTTTCCGTCATTTCTGCTCCTTTATATAAACTGATTTCTTTCTTCACTGTATTTGTACCCAATCAGTGACAGTTTATCCTCAATAGTTTTCTTTCAAGCTCCATATCTCACACATATCGTCAAGATTTGAATAAAAATCACGAAAGTTTGTGTTGACAAAGCTAAGCAATATAGCAGGATCGTTCGGTATCATATTATCCCTCCAAGTGATCTCTTATAAGTGTTTTTATTTCGTTTTTGCCCTTATGTATTTCATATTTCATTGCCGGTATAACCGTTTTGAATATCTGATATTTGTGTTCGGTGATGATTCGATTATACAGCCCTCACCGCCTGTTTCCGTAAGGACTTCACAGAATTGAAAATCATTCCTCGCTTGTGCAATAAACGAATCCTTTGTTTTAATGTTGTCCTTATCTCTTGATGCAACTGCAAAACCTGCGTCATACGCAACACAATCATATTCCGAATTAATTTCGTGACTTCTCGTATGACCGAACAATGTAGGAGTTATAACGGTTTTAACATCAATCCCCTTAAACGGCGACCATTCTATTAAAACTCTGTCATTTTCGACATTGTATGACTTCAAATGTCTGCGTACCAACACCGCGCCGTCAACAACAAACGTAAGCATACTGTCGCAAGCCGCCTCATCAATGCTTACATTACTTCTCATAACATTAAATCCAAAATGAGCGCTGTATGCAAATTTCAAATATTTCGGCACAATCTGACCGCACGCAAAATCGGTAATTGTTCCTGCCGGATATGCAACACTCTTGCCGTTTCGTCTTGATACAAGCATATCTGCCTCTTTTATAAGTTTAAGTTCGTCAAGTTTAGGCATTTCTTCAATATCGCAAGACCAAAATTCATGGTCATTAGACAACATAAGGAATATATATGCTTTAAGTCCCCAATAAGGTGAGCCGTGTGCATTATAATGCTCTGCCATAAGAAGATTTGAATAATCGTATCCGACAGATAAAATTCCGCTTGTATCGAATATATTTTTTGAAAGCCAATTTTCAATGTTTCTTATTAATATGCCTTTCATAACACCAAGCGAAAACGGTCTTATACCCGCCAAAATGCAAGCGCCCCAAAATGCCGCTTGTGCAAAACGATATGTGAGTGAACGACCGTAAGGAAGTGCCTCGCCGTCCTCGTCAAACCAATATATGAACGTTTTTGCAAATTCCGTTGCACGTTCCTTGTATATATCGGAACGCTCCTTGTCGTCGTCCTCCATTGCAACGGCATAAATCAATCCGTAAAAATGGAATGCAAAACCAATGTAATAATCCTTTTGTCCATGCAGTCCGTCTATGTACCAGCCGTTGCCAAGATAGAATTCATCTATCCTTGCAATATCTTTGTCCAACTGTTCTTGACTGTATTTTCTGCCGACCTTTTTCAAAGCAACGTTGACAAGCACTCTGAAAAATGTCCAGTTGCTGTCGCAAACTTCCTTGTCATTTATAGAATAAAGCCATTTTTCAAAGTTGTTTTTCGCAGTGGATTTAAGCGGCTCCCATACCTTTTCCGGTGCAAAAATCAGACCGTATGCAAATGCAGCCATTTCAACAAAACGTTGGTCTTTATCGTGGCAATCGCCCCAGTACCCGTCATTTTTTTTATCCGCACCGCTTGTTATACCGGTTATATATAACTTTTCAAACGTTTCATTTTCACCGCCGCCTGCCCAAAACGGCACAAGTCCCCATAGCGGACGTGCAAAAGCCTCAACGTCCGCCGAAAGATTTTCGTACCACGCACTGTGTCTTGCATACTGTACCTTTCCGCCGTTGTAATACTTTTCTATAGGCGATATTATATCCGATAACTGTTGTCTGAAATATTCTTTTGTATACATAAAGCCACCTCTGTCACTTTGAATTATCTTAATATTTTTTATTATAGCATTATTTACCAAAAGTAATAAGATAATTGTAAACCTTTGTTTAATTTTTAGGTTGACAATTAAACTTTTATAATATATAATTATCTCAGTTTTTAAGTTAGAAAGGAAATTTTCAAATGAAGAAGAAATTTACAACAAGAGATTTAATTTTGTGTGCATTGTTCACCGCACTTTCGGCAATCGGAGCGTTTATAAGAATTCCGGTTCCGCTTGTGCCTTTTACTTTGCAAATAACATTTACAACATTGGCAGGTCTTTTGCTCGGTTCTAAAAAGGGCGCAATAAGCGTTGCGGTATACGTGCTTATGGGACTTATCGGAATACCTGTGTTTACACAAGGCGGAGGTTTCAGCTATGTGCTAAAACCAAGTTTCGGCTTTTTGGTAGCCTTCATTATAGGAGCATTCGTAACAGGACTTATTATCGAAAAGAAACAAAATCCGTCATTCTTGAGAATACTCGGTGCAAGCTTTGCCGGTATGGCATTCGTATACGTTTTGGGTGCGATTTATTTCTATATTATATGTAACTTTGTTATTAATGCACCTGTCAGTATCGGTAAAACAGTTATGTCGTGTTTCGTGCTTGTCGCTCCGGGTAATATCGCCCTTGCAATCCTTGCAGCACTTGTCGCCAAAAGAATTATACCGATTTTAAATCGTCAAAACCAGTCAACTGTTCCCCAACCTAAGACTGTATGATAAAAACACTGTGCTTTGTCACAGTGTTTTTTGATTACGCATAATATTTAAAATAAAAAATACACCCACATCAATATTTCATTGATGTGGGTGTACATACAAATGGTTGCGGAGACTGGACTTGAACCAGCGACCTTCGGGTTATGAGCCGACGAGCTACCAACTGCTCTACCCCGCGATATTTAACTTAGTGCCTCTCTCAGAGTGCTATAATAGTATAGCACACCCTAACTTATTTGTCAAGTGTTTTTTTTATAATTTTTACATTTTTATTTTTTAAACCTCAATACTATTGTTTTATCCGTGATTTAGTATATAATGTAAGTATTATTTCAAAGGAGAGATGATTAATTTGGAGCGTTTTCTTTCAAATTTGCGTGTACGTCTTGAAGAACGTGTTTCGCCGAATATGATGCGTGTAATACGTCCTTTTATGACGGTGCAATTTGTTATATTTATGCTTTTGGGCATTGTGAACACTGCCGTATCGGTCGGCACAGCCACATTACTTGACATTCTTCACAATGCGTTTCTTGCACCGGACAACCCACTGCGATTAATCGCCGAACACTCACGTTCCAACTTATATTCGGATATATAGTCAGCATAATAACATCATTCTTTTTAAACTGTCACTTTACGTTTCACCAACGACCGACACTTAAAAAGTTTCTCAAATTTCCGATAAGCTATATAACCGAATTTCATATTTCAATACCTAATGGTATTCATTTTACGGCTTTAAACTTAAATTCAACGCTTGCATACATTTGTGCGGCGATACTCGGCACACCGCTTACGTTTGCAGCAATGAAACTGATGGTATTCAGACGAAGAAAATCAACTACTTGAGGTGATATAAATGCTTTCACACATATGTTCCTGCGGACTTTCGGGTATAGACGGATTTTCCGTATGCGTAGAAACGGATATTTCAAACGGTTTACCCGCATTTGATATAGTAGGCTTACCCGACGCCGCCGTTAAAGAGGCAAAAGAACGCATACGTTCTGCCATAAAAAACACAGGCTTTCGTTTTCCCGCAAAGCACATTGTCATAAACCTTGCCCCTGCCTCCAAGCGTAAAGAGGGTTCGGGATACGATTTACCTATGGCACTTTCTATTATATGCGCCACGGAGCAGATTTATGCACCGGACTTAAGCAAATGTGCGTTTTTCGGCGAACTTTCGCTTGACGGCACCGTACAACCGATAAACGGCATACTTCCTATGGGTTATTTCGGCGTACAAAAGCGGTTTTACCGATATGTTTGTACCAACCGAACGCGGACGAGGCAGCAGTCATTGAAGGTGTAAACATATATCCCGTATCATCTTTGAAAGCGTTATGCGACCATTTTTGTGACATACAGAAAATTAATGTACATAAAATTGACCTTACCAATTATTTTGCGTCAAGCGCTTCAAATGTACTTGATTTTTGCGACGTAAAAGGTCAGGAGAACGTCAAGCGTGCGCTTGAAATTGCCGCCGCCGGCAATCACAACGTACTTCTTATAGGCAGTCCCGGAACAGGTAAAACAATGCTTGCACAACGTATGCCGAGCATACTTCCAGACCTTTCGTTTGACGAAGCTTTGGAAGTCACAAAAATACATTCAATCGCCGGACTTTTACCGAAAGACCAACCGCTTATTTTAAACAGACCTTTCAGAAGTCCGCACCACACGATTTCATCTGCAGGTTTGTCGGGTGGAGGTTCAACTCCAAAACCGGGTGAGCTTTCCCTCGCACACAACGGCATACTTTTCCTTGATGAATTACCTGAATTCAGACGTGATTCGCTTGAAGTTTTGCGTCAGCCGTTAGAGGACGGAAACGTCACAATTTCAAGAGTAAACGCAACTCTCACCTACCCTTGCAACATTATGCTTATAGCAAGTATGAACCTTGCAAATGCGGTTATTTCGGTGACAGTCGCAGACAATGTACCTGTACTCCGACACAGGTTAATCGTTACCGCAGTCGAATATCAGGTCCGTTGCTTGACAGAATTGACATTCAAGTTGAAGTATCGAATGTTGATTATGAAGATTTAAGCTCGGCCGAAAACAGTGAAACAAGTGCCGAAATAAAAAAACGCGTAGACAAAACACGCAAACTGCAACTTGAAAGATACAAAGATTACAATATCTACTCAAATTCACAGCTTGACGCAGGTATGCTTAAAAAATTCTGTCCGCTCGGCGAAGAAGAAAATGCAATTTTACGTGCCGCATTCGACAATCTCGGTTTGAGTGCAAGAGCACACAGCCGTATTTTGAAAGTCGCTCGCACCATTGCCGACCTTGAAGGCTCGGAAAACATAAAAAGTGAACACATAGCTGAGGCAATACAATACAGAAGTCTTGACCGTAAATATTTTGAATAGCAAAAACTCAGTAAATGATTAATCGTTCACTGTGCCGGAATGTCAGCAAATTATCCGAAACGTGCATAATATTATTTTTATTATAATTTACAGCTATAAAAAAATGACAGGCAAGCCTATCTTCGATATACGGCTTGCCTGTACACTTTTATCTATACGCTGACGCAGTAAACCTTAATTGTTTACTGTGTTTTTTATTGTTCTTCAGGATATTTCAGTCCCCACTCATTACGAATATCGGTCATAATTTCCATAACGTCTTTTGTATATTCCCTAAGCATACAACCGCTTCGCTTTGAAATCTCCTCCTCCATATCCTCCATTTCATACTGCAACGCTCTTTCGGTTTCACCCTCACAGATTTCTTTTCGCTCACCTGTTTCGGTGCAGACAATCGTCGCCTTACACGCTCTCGGATATTCCATAATCTCGATATATCCCTTATCACCACATATAACACATCTTTTCGGTTGTTTTGTATGAAGCGACAATGAAATAACCGTCATTTGTCCCTCTTTGTTTGTCATAACAATTCCCGACATTTCATCAACACCGCTCGGTGCAAATTTTACCGTTGAAATTACATTGTCGGGCTTTGACTTCAAAAAACATCTTGCAAGCGAAATTGCGTAAACACCAATATCAAGCATTGCTCCGCCTGCCAAATTCATATTAAAAAATCTGTTTTTCATATCATAGTCCTTGTAACTTCCGAAATTCGCCTGTATCATACTCACGTCACCGATTTCGCCGTCCGCAACAAGTTTCATAAGTTTTTTGTATAGCGGCATATGATAAATCGTCATTGCCTCGGCAAGTACAAGATTTTTCTCGTCAGCCTTTTTTAAAGCCTTTTCCAATTCAACGCTGTTTAATGTTATCGACTTTTCACACAAAATATGCTTTCCGTTTTCAAGTGCTTTCATAATAAAATCAATATGTGTGTTATGCGGTGACGTTATATAAATAACGTCCACATTGTCGTCATAAAACATATCGTTCAAATCGTCATACACCTTTTCAATGCCGTACTTATCAGCAAAATCAACGGCTTTGCTGTGCGTTCTGTTGCCTACAGCGTAAGTTTGTGTCCACGTCTTGCATTGCCTGCGCCATCTGATTTGCCACAACTCCCGTACCAAGCACCGCCCAATTTAATTTGTCCATTATATATTCCTTTCTCAGTGTGGCATTGCCGCATAGCTTTTATCAATCGTGATTACACAATAATATGTAGGATATTTTTTCTTTACCATATCATTTATCGCTTTCTTGACTTCCTTGTCGGTCATATCCATATTATGCGGAACAACGCAGTCAAATATTACGTTTGTGTGCGTAATACCATACACTATACGCAAGTCATGAATTGTCAGACGTTCGTCAATCTCTTTTACCTTTTCACCAATCCAAATTCTAAGTTCGTTCACTGTATTGTCCTTTGTCGAAATCGGGTCAAAATGCACAATCATATGAAGTCCTTCATCATTCATAAAATCACGCTCAATATTATCTATGACGTCATGATTTTTCATAGCATCACCTTCCGCCGCCATTTCAACATGCACACTTGCAAACTGTCTGCCGGGTCCGTAGTCGTGTACCATTAAGTCGTGAGTACCCAAAACACCGGGATAGCTTAAAATCTTTTGACGAATTTCTTCAACCTGTTCGTTCTCCGGTGCTTTTCCGAGCATAGGGTCAAGCGTGTCTTTTACAAGTCCGAAACCGCTGTACAAAATAAATACCGCCACACCAAGACCCATCCAGCCGTCAAGCTCAAAGCCGACAAAATGCGATAATATCGCCGCAACCAACACTGCGCCTGTCGTTATAACATCATTACGGCTGTCTGCCGCCGTTGCTATAAGCGTGTTTGAGTTAATCATTTTACCTGTTTTCGTATTAAACAATGCCATCCACGTTTTAAGCAAAATCGAAAACGCAAGCACACCGACAGTAACCCAACTGAATTCAACCGCTGACGGATGAAGTACCTTATCCAAACTGCTTTTGAACAGTTCAACGCCGATTACCATAATAAGTACGGCAACCATAAGTCCCGACAGATATTCATACCGCCCGTGACCGTAAGGGTGTTCTTCATCTGCCGGGACGGCTTGCAAGTTTAAAACCAAGCAGACTGATTATGCTTGATGATGCATCGGATAGGTTGTTTACCGCATCGGCAGTGATAGAAACAGACGCCGACAGTGTTCCGACAATCAGTTTGCTTATGAACAGTATCGCATTGCACACTATTCCGACTATGCTTGAAAATTTACCGTATGCCGTACGCACATCGGAATTTTGTGTGTTTTCATAGTCTTTTATAAATCTTTTTATAAGTAGTTTTGTCATCTATGTCACCCAACCTTTATAA
>ENA-OQCN01000893-OQCN01000893.1-human-gut-metagenome-genome-assembly--contig:-NODE-893-length-15677-cov-3.600322_pt1 | contig 15677 bp, 22 predicted proteins | sample MGYA00242497_ERZ504576 | MGnify/ENA primary metagenome ERZ504576 (study PRJEB26092, sample SAMD00036296) | human gut metagenome | host: Homo sapiens | study: EMG produced TPA metagenomics assembly of... | reverse complement strand
AGTCCCTACCCCTGCTTATTGCTTTTCGCAATTGAAGCAGGGGACTTCCTTGATTTGGTTAAAATCTTTATCCGAAACATCCCACATACTGCCCTCGTCCAGTCCCTGTTCGGTGAGCCATTCGTCTTCGACTTCCAGTCGACGTGTCTCACCCTTTTCATTTTCTAATATAACTAGACATTTTAATTTTTCTCCCGGCAGCCGTTCTTCACAGCCAAAGTCCGCCTCTGCGATCTGTTTGATTTTCCACATACAAATGCTCCTTATTGTCTCTTATAAAATCATACTTTCAAAAATTTCATCCGCATTACACTATATTCGTTCCAAGCAAGGACATAATTTCCGCTATAATCACGCAGCACAATTCCCGTTACAACCGCATACCGCATTTCGGGCAAAACACAAAGTCTTCGGTTGTCTCATACCCACAATTCGTGCAACGCTTATAACCACCATAGTGATACCCCGATCTACCATTTTCAACTTTTTGCAAATGTTCCGGTAAGATCCGCACATCTTCGCCACGCTCGATTCTTCGACCGATTTCCCTATCCAATTCATACAGGGTGTGACAACAACTGGTCTGCACATAATAGTGTCTGTTCCATTTGAAACACGGAATAAAAAACAGTGACAATACGGTGTATGTCATAAATACCTGAAACCGTCCGTATCGTCCACACACACTACAGATTTCGGTCTGATTATAATCCAGATTTTTTCTTCCGTCCGTGATTCCCATCATAAAAAACATTTCTCAATCTCCTACTTTAAATCCACTCGTAGTCGCCGCCAGTTACTGCTAATGAAAGTAACGCATCCATACGCTCCACATTTTCTGCACCTTCTACTACTTCCAGCAGTTTTGCCGTCTCTTTTGCCACCGGCATTTCTTCATCCGGTCCGATCTCCATATCCGGTTCTTCTCCACAATACGGGCACACCAGCTTTGGTCCGATCTTCAGAGATAAAAATCTGTTTGCGCATTCTTCACATTCATAAAATCCGCACATTTCTGTGCCATCTGGTACATAATACATTCCATTCAACCTCTATTCTTACTATCTTATTTCTGCCGGGCAGATATATTCGCGGCAAAGTTTTGTCCATTTGCAACTATTCTATCACACCAGACTTTTTATAGCAAAAAATTTATGGCACATACAAGTAATGAATGTTATAATAATCTATATTTTAGATCATTTAATCTAATTTCGATTAGTTTTTATTCAGGCTTTCGATACATAGATTCGAAAACTTGATTCAAAATATTTTATACTTTTTCGAACTTTTAAAGGGGGTTTTATAATATGTCTCTGCAATCCCGCGCAGTTACAATGACAAAACAAATGATTCAGATTGAAAGTACCGATCCGGGTACTTATGAAAATGCGATGGCAGACTGGATCACCACACAGCTTGCGCCATATCCCAATGTCCGATTATCCCGTCAGGAAGTGCTTCCCGGTCGCCCAAATCTCATAGCTGAGCTGACCGGTGATCCATCTCTGCCTGCACTGGTGATGATCTGTCACATGGATACGGTTGTCGTAGGCGATGGATGGACGCTGCCACCTTTTGATGCCATTGAAAAAGATGGAAAAATTTATGGGCGTGGCGCCTGTGACATGAAATCCGGTCTTGCCTGTTGCCTTTCTGCATTTCAATATGCCGCAGAAACACTTCAAACATCCGGTAAAACACCAAAGCAGACGCTAAAACTAATCTGATTCCATGGACGAAGAGGATTCATGCGTGGTTCCGAAGCGTGTATACAAGCTGGCTGGGTTACAGACCACGACTGGGTGATTGATGCTGAACCGACCAATGGACAGATTCAGATGGCACACAAAGGCCGCACCTGGTATGAAATTGATGTGCAGGGACACACTGCCCATGCAAGCACGCCATGGAAAGGTGCCGATGCCATTGCCGCCATGGCAGAGATTATTCGTGAAATCCGACATGCGATTCTGTACGCACCGGTTCACCCTGATATGGGAAGTTCCACGGTCACTTTCGGGCAGATCACCGGCGGTTATCGTCTATGTTGTGCCAGATCACTGTAAGTCTGGATTGACATGCGTCTGGTTCCACCCTTGAATACAGAAAAAACAAATGCCATCGTGGAAGCTGCCATTGAACACGCGAACAGTCTGTCAGTGGGATTTCCGCAACCTATAAAATCACCGGCGACCGGCCACCGATTGAACAGAATCCGACTTCTCCGCTTCTGGAAAATTTAAAACTGTCCTGTCAGGAAGTCACTGGAGAAGTTCCACAGGTCAGCTGTTTTACCGGTTACACAGATACTGCTGTCATTGCCGGACAACTCCACAACCGTAACTGTATGTCCTATGGTCCGGGTTGTCTCGAAGCAGCTCACCAACCGGATGAATGGGTTGTCATTGATGATATTTTACGCTGTGAACAGGTATATCAGCAGCTTGTAAAAAGCACAATTTAATAACAGGTATACCAGCAGCTTGTAAAAACACGATTTTATAAAGTCAATTTAGGGCATACAAAAAAATGTATCTTTTTCAAAAAGTTCTATATAGAAAATAATCCAAGATTCTCTCTATAAAATAACAAACCTCAGATATCACGCCTTCTTTTTTCGTAATATCTGAGGTTATATATTGCTTTTATCCAAGAATGTTCTCAGCACTTTTACTGTAACATGCACAGCATACAGCATTTAATCCAATTTTTCTTTGTATCTCTGCAAATCTGACTTTCAGTTCATGTAAATTTAATCTGACTCTGTTACTGTTCGTTTCTCAGCAATTTTGTAATCGTCTGGATTATCGTTTTCATATTCAGCGGTTTTGTCAGATGTGCATTCATGCCTGCCTCCTGACTTTTCTTTCTGTCTTCCATGAAAGCATTTGCTGTCAGGGCAATGATCGGCACAGTTTCCGCATCCGGTCGCTCCAGTGCGCGAATTGCCTTCGCTGCTTCCATACCATTCATAACCGGCATCATAATATCCATCAAAATGACATCAAACTTTCCTGCGGATATGTCGCAAACACATCAACTGCTTCCTGACCGTTATGTGCACAGGTTACTTTTGCTCCCTGTTCCTGAAGCAGTTCTGCAATGATCTCAATATTCAGGGCATTATCCTCAACAAGTAAAATATTTACTCCCTGAATCCCTGTTTCCGCATTTATCTCCGTCCTGTCGCTGACTTCTTCTTTCGGTGCAATTTCAAACGGCAGTATTACACGGAAAGTCGATTCTTCCTCCACTTTACTGGTTACTTCAATAGTTCCACCCATTTTGTCCACTAGCGATTTTACAATCGCCATGCCAAGCCCGGTTCCATGGTAAACGCTTCGCGCATCTACTTTTTCCTGTGCGAAAGGATCAAACAAATGCTTCAGAAATTCTGGTTTCATACCAATACCGGTATCCTGAATCGTGCAGCTGTACCAGATCCGATTTCCTTCCTGCTTTTCTGTTTCCATTTTGCATGAAATCGTTCCACCCGGTCGATTATATTTCACCGCATTATTCAAAATATTTACAAATATCTGCCGCACATGTAGCGGACTTCCGTATACGTATGGATGCAGTATATTCATGCTGCAATCCGAATGCTGCAAAGTGATACCTGTCTCCTTTGCATGAATCTCCGTCAGTGCCAGAATATCACCTGCCAGTTCGCACAGGTCAAATGCTTCATGTGCAAACTCCACTTTATCATCTTCCAGCTTGCTCATATTCAAAACATCGTTGATCAGTGATAACAGATGATTTGCTGCAACTCTTGCATTTTTCCGGTACTGTAGCAATAATTCCTGATTTTGCAGATTACCGTCTTCCAGATCCAGATAGCCGATAATACCATTTAACGGCGTGCGGATATCATGGGACATTCTGGAAAGGAATTCAGACTTCGCAGCATTTGCCCGGTTTGCTTTCAAAAGTGCATCCTGTAGCTCTTTCTCTTTTTCTTCGTTTTGACGAATCCGGCGGTTTTCTCCGACAACCAGCATGATAAAAAACACTGCAAACGCTGCCATTATGATAAAAATCGCTTTATACGCTGCATATTGACTCTGATTTGCTGATTCCATGCATACCGAATCCGGGGCAAAGACCAACAGCTCCCAGTCACTGTAATCAACTGGTGCATAGGACATGTAGACCACTTCATTTTTTACTTTTGAATGAAAAGCAGCATTTCCTTCATTCCCTGCTTTATAACTTTTTCGGACTTCATTCCAGTCAAATCCTTTGGCAGCTTTGATATACCGCCCTTCCTCTGCATCTTCAATACTTCCCAAGGTACCATCATTCCAGGAATCCAGCAAAACATCTCCGGTGCCACGCTCAAACAGCATAATATCCGGTTTCAGATTATAGGATACCGACAAAAAATTATCCGCGAATGCCTCCAGATCAATGACGGAAGATAAAATACCAATACAAGTTCCATTTTCATCAAAAATACTGTTTGACAGCATAATGATCTGTGTCTCCTGATCAACCAATGTCGTTCTGCGCTCAGAAACAGTAAAATTTTTACTTACCCGGTCCTCAAACGAATACAATGGTCCCAGTTCCGTCACCTCATCGGTACTTTTGATCACAGTTTCATCCGGCAGACATACTTCCCAATGTGCATAACTCTGGTTGGCGCTGGATGCCTTCAAAATTTCTATGATCTGATCATGGTTCGCATCCGGTTGTTTCAGCCAATCTTTCAGCAGATAGGATGCCGACTCCAGATGCTCCTGCTCATTTTTCATCTCATTTGTGATCATCTGCCAATCTGTTCTCTGGAATCATTCAAAATGCTGAAACACTGTTGGATCGCATTCTTCTGTACAAAGGTCGTGTACTTAAAAAGAACGCATGTGATCAGAAGAATCAGAACTGCCGCCATTTTAATATAAAAATATTTTTTCTTATGCAATCTTTTTTTCATGATTATCCTATTTCACATGCGTTTACAGTTTATTGTTATATCATGTGCAAATTCAGCACATGATCCAATTCGATGTTGTCAATCATACCAGTATGTTGACTCGTCTGCGCTTATTATATTTTAACATTTATGATCATAGTATGCAATTGTCTCTGACAACAATCCCTGACATCCTTCTAAAACATCATCATATGTTTCATCAAAATTTCCTGTATACCACGGATCTGCAATATCACCCTTGCGATCTGTAAAATCCAGTAAAAGATGTACTTTGTGATCCGGATCACCATGGACAAATCGTTCCATATTGCGTAAATTGTATCGTTCCATGGCAATGATGTAATCGTAATAACGATAGTCCGCACTGGTCATCTGAACCGCATATTTCCCATCTACAGAAATGCCGTATTGTTTTAATTTATTGCGGGTTCCACGGTGTACCGGGTTGCCGATTTCTTCTCTGCTGGTTGCCGCAGAGGCAATTTCAAACTGGTCTGCAAGACCGGCTTTTTTACTAGGTCTTTCATTACAAATTCTGCCATGGGAGAACGGCAGATGTTGCCGTGGCAGATGAATAGTACTTTAATCATCTTTTTATATCTCCATTTAAGTCTTGTATTTCTTCTCAAACGTTTGATATTTCAGGGTTTCCGACTTTTGAGTTTTCCTTTCTTTTCAAGGTATCTTCTCAAATCTTCTCGTATTTTCTTATATTTTTCCCTGCAATCTTGGTAAATCCGTTGGTAAAGCAAGCGTCCTTACCAACGGGCTTTTTTAACTATTCGCTATCCGATATACTTCTTCCTTTGCATCATCAAAATTCACATGGGTGTAAGTGTTCAAGGTTACACTGATGTCTGCGTGACCCATGATATACTGCAAGGTTTTCGGATTCATCCCGGATTTTGCCATATTAGAGCAAAAGGTGTGCCTGCATACATGAGGGGTAACTTTCGGCATCTGGATACGGTAAATCCTGTTGTATTTCTGAATGATATGCTCCATGTACTTCTCCCAGTGAAGGGCAACCATCGGCATATCGTTTTTATCCAAAAATAAAAATCCAGCGTATCCTTCCACCATCGGTTCAACTTTTGGTGTCTTTCGGTTGGCAATAATTCTGCGAAAACACGCTGCGACAGCTTCCGTCATCGGCACATAGCGAATACCTTTGTCAGTTTTTGGTTCTTCAATTACATACTGCATCTGTGCAGTACGCTGTAACTGATGGTCTACCTTAATACGCATTTCTCCAAACTCAATCTCCGAAATCGTCAGCCCACAGAACTCTGAAATACGAAGCCCTGTGTGAAAAAGAATATAGATTGCATCATAGTATCTGCTGAAATGCTTATCCTCCTGAATAAACTTCAGCAAATCTCTCTGCTGCTTTCGGGTAATCGCTTCTCTGGTAACAGAATCATTAACAATGACGGATGCCAGCTCAAATTCAAATGGATTTTTGCGAAGCAGGTCATCATCTACTGCCATCTGAAATGCTGGTCTGAGAACTCCCCGGATCGAATGGATGGAACTGTATCCTCGTCCATCAATTTGTTGGAGCTTAATCAACCATGCCTTTGCGTCTGACAAACGCACCTTATCAATTCGCAGATTCCCAAAACTCTCTTTTTTCAGCATATTGATGACCGTTTTATATCCGGCAACCGTATTGTGACGAACTCCTGTTTTCAATGAAACATACTTTTCTACCAGTTCCAAAACAGTATAGTTGCCACCGTTGGTTACGATACGGTCAAACAAATCCGCTTCAATCTGTTTTTCTTTCTCACGCAGGGAAGGCTCCCGCTTCTTTCCTTTTGGCATTGGGTCATTCTTGTCCAAACGCCAACTGTATACATTTTTCTCTTTTCCGTCCTCATCAATATAGCGGAACCGATACCTCCCATCTTTACGCTGGTACTCGCCCTCTCGCAAAATCCGATTACGGTTATCTCGTCTTTTCTCACTCATCGTGAACTCTCCTTTCAAAAAAGAGAGCCAGACTTGCGCTCTTATCATAGCACAAATCCAGCTCTCCGCATAGTTATATCATGTGAAATCGGTAAATCTGTCAGCTCTGTTTACACAGCAGTAGCCTGATCCAGATACCTCTCAAATTTCTCACGCTTAATGAGGCACGATTGCCGTTCATCACATAAAAATCCTCATTGGGATGTGTGTCAATAAGCGTTCTCAATTTTCCTTCGCCGATATGATAATATCTGGCTGCTTCCTCAATGGTAAGCGTATATCTACGCCACACCGGAACATCCGAGTAATTTTTTCCTTCAATATTCATCTTATTATTCGCCATAGGCAGTTATCCTCCATACATGAAAATAGCCAGACAGAGGGTGTCGGCAACGAAGTCCGGCAACGGGCTTCAAAAGACCTTGCAAACAATCTCAATCTGGCACTACTTACTATTTATACTTTTCTTTTATTTTTCTGTTGTTTTGGTTGTTATAAGGGAGAAAAGCTGATAGTTTCGGGGTTTTCCCCGGCAACCGGCTTGACAACGGGATAGCAACAGGGGATGCAACGGGCTGTCATTTTCAGAATGGAAGCTCCATCTGTTCTGTGACCTCCACAAAACCGTCCATCGTTTTTTCAGACGGGTTGCTGGAGTCCGTTGCCGGGTTTTCACGCTCCCAGCCCTTTTGTCTGCCATATTCGGAAAACATTCTTGGGTTCGGGAAGTACCGCCAGCCGGTAATGCACTGGTTCATAATCTCGTTGATTTCCCGGATTTCCCATTGCTTCGGCTCGTCAAAGGTGTGGTTCAAGGCTTCCTTGTAAGCTGCTTGGAACAGACCATGCTCCCGGTGTACTTATCAAGATACGCCTGTATCATTCCGGCTTTGGTGTCCTCCGGCATAAAATCCCGCTGGTGTTCTTTGAGATACCGCTGCATGGTGGGGCTGAAAGCCAGCTTGAACCTGCCGCTTCGGTAAATCTCCATAGCTTCTGCCCACATCTGCTCGATATAGGCTCTGGAAGCGGCTTCGTCCTCCAAAATGTGAACCTCCGCCTGCTCCGGGTACACCATGACCGGGATAAAACGGCGGTTGCCTGAACGGTCAAGGGGCAGGAAGTCAAGGGCATTGGAAGTGCCGCCAAACACGCACTGACGGGGGCGGTCTGCCGGGTGGGTTTCATAGGGTATCTTGTAAACCTCTTTCTGCCGGCTTAAAAACGACTTGATTTCCTCAATGCTCTTGGCGTTGGCGGTTGCCATCATTTCCGACATTTCGATAATCCAGTGACCTTGCAGCTTACGGTACACATTGTCATCGTCCAGCTTCCGCAAATCATCGGAGAACCACTCGTCCCGGACTGCCAGCAGACGGAAGAAGGTGGACTTGCCAGCCCCCTGACCTCCGACCAGACAGAGCATGATTTCAAACTTGCACCCCGGCTGAAAGGCTCGTGAGATAGCGCCCATCAGGAACAGCTTCAACGCTTCATAGGTGTAATCATCTGCGTCAGCTCCCAGAAAGTGCCGTAGGCAGAAGCGGATTCGCTCTGTCCCGTCCCACACAAGGGAACTTAAATAATCCGGATGGGGTGGTACTTGTTTTCATTCGCCACAATCCCGATGGCGTTATCAATCTTTTTCTCATTGGTAAGCCCGTAGGTTTCTTCCAGATAGAGAAGCAGATATTTCATGTCCGTATCGTTTAAGGCGGTGCTGTCCCTGTGGAAGCCGATGGGCTTTATGATGTCCTTGCGGTCGGTCAGGATGTTGTATGCGATAGCCCCGGAAAGCAGCGGGTCACGCTGGAATACGGTCAGGCAGTTCCGTATGCTCTGACGGACACCGCCTTTCTCGGTAGTTTCCAGTCCCGCTTTGATTTCCTCAATGCTCTGGGGTGGCTGCATGGCGTTCATGGTGTTTTTTAATTCTTGCTGCGTCTGCGGCTGCAAGCTCTGCCATTCGCTGTTCAAGCTGTATCACATCCTTTCCGTAGTCCGCAATCAAAGCCGCTTTTTCCTCTGTCTCCCCGAACAGCAATATATCCAGCAGATATTCCACTTGGGCTTGCTTCTGTAAGGCTTCCACGAACCGGGGATGAAAGGCTTCCTCCGGGGAGTGCGGGGCGTAGTCCTTTCTCCATGCCATAAGCAAGTGGAGATAATCGGCAAGAATACGGAAGCAGCGGTTCTTTGCTTCCTGAAACTGTTCCTCCGGGGATTTCTGCCGGGGCTTTGGCTTTTTTTCCTTTCCCGGCGGTTTCCAGTCCTCATAGGAAAGCCCGAAGTCCTGTGCCAGCTGTACGGCGGCTTCTTTCTTTCTCAGCCCATACAGGGCGGCGGCAAAATCAATCACATCCCCATCCGCACCGCAGCCGAAGCAGTGGTAACGCCGATCCAGCTTCATGCTTGGGGTTTTATCGTTATGGAACGGGCAGCAAGCCATCCCGTTCGACCTACACGGATTCCATAATGCTCCGCAGCCTGTCTTGTTGTAACGGACTGCTTCACAGCTTCAAATACATTCAAATCTATCCCTCCTTAAAAATAAGAAAAGCACCTGACATTCTCTGATTGAAAATGGCAAGTGCCTGTTAAAGTTCCATATCCTGTTGTCTGTGTTTCGCCTGTGCCGGGGCGGTTCTTTGAGCCTTTTTCTCGTCTGCCTTATCCTGCAAGACTTCCTTGATGGGCTGCTTCTTAGGCGGCTCTTTACTTTCCTCTGTGCCGGGTGTGGCTTTCCGTACCCAGTAGCGGATGTCCCGCAGCTTCTTCAAATCCTCCTGTACCTCGGTCAGTGGTACTTTCAACTCTGCGATTTCTTCCAAAAGCGTTTCCTGCTCCTCTTGCAGCTCCTTTTGGGTACTGTCCTTATCGTCCGGGTGCTTGGCAAGGTGGGTGGCGGCTTTCTCATACCGGGCAACCTCCGGGTGTTCCTGTTTGAATTTCTCCTTTGTTTTCTTAAAAAATATCTTCTGGTACTTCTCATAGACAGCCTTACATTCTTTACAGTCTGTCCGGCTGGCAAGAATCCCGTCAATCACTTTGCTGCGGGCTTCCTTTGGCTTCATCTGATTGCGGTAATCGGCGGCTGATTTCCCGGACGCTTCCAGAAACGCTTCTAAGTCCTCCACAGTGGAAAGTCCCTTTTGCCGGAGATAGGACAATGCTTCGCTGACTGCCTTTAAGTCCTGTGAAGTCCCCCGGTTCTGTCCAGCCCTTGTCCAGTCCCTCCGTTCTTCTTTTCGTATCTCCATATACTTCATCAGCAGATTGGGAAGAAGTGTCGCTTCCTCCGCCGTTTTTTGTGCAAGCAGCTCTTTCCGTTTTTCTCCCAGTTCGGTAATCCAGCCTTTGAGGTTTTGAATGAGCTGCCGAATGGACTGCATCAGGCGGTTGGCGGCTTTGATTTCCCGGTTCAGGTTGCCGATGTTCGTCTGGATACCACGCTTTTCCATCTGCTGGACAGCAGCCCCCTCATGGACAGTAGGGACTATATCAAGCCCCTGTCTGGCATAGGAACGCAAGTCCACACGCTCCGGGCGGTCATTGGCTTCCAGATAGCGGTTCTGGATGACCTCCCATTCATGCCGCCAGATTTCACAATACTTCTGGTCGTTCCAATCAACCGTATCCTCCTTGTGGCTTTTCCACCTGCCGGACGGAAGTTTTATCCGTTCTCCGCTTTCATCAAGGTCATAAACCTTGCGGCTCTTGGGAAGCCATTTCCCATGTTCGTCCATTGCCCTCATAGTGAGCAGGACATGGGCGTGGGGATTGTGTCCCGGCGGATGGGGGTCATGGATTGCAAAATCAGCAATCATGCCTTTGGAAACAAACTGCTGCTCACAAAACTCCCGTACAAGGACAGCGTACTGGTCAGGCAGTATCTCTCTGGGGATGGTAAGCACCCACCTCCTTGCAAGCTGGGAGTTCCATTGCTTCTCCACCGCTTCGGCGGCGTTCCATAAGGTATTGCGGTCTGCATATTCCTGTGGGGCATTTGCCGGGAGCAGGATTTCATTGTGGACGATGCCACGCTTTTCCGGGTAGTGCTTCACTTGCTGGTCGTATTCACAGAACAGCTTTTCGCCACTCTGGTAAGCAGCGGCGGCAACCGCAGACTGTCGCTGGCTGCGCTGAACAATCGTGATTTCGTTGTGTGGACAGGGCATTTCGTGTCCCTCCTTTCGGTAATTGGTGGATGGGGTGGTGCTTTACCACCTCATTTTGGGCAGAAAAAAAAGCAGGAGACCTTTTTCAGATTTCCTGCTCGGTGTGCCGCTGTGTGAGCGGCGGGTATTTAGTTGTAAAAGTTCGGGACAAGTTGACCCGATGTGAAGCTGATAAACTGGAAGTTATCCGCATTTCCACTTCCTTATTGCCTGCTCCACTGGGTCGCCTTCATAAAGCCCGCACAGAAAGCTGAAATTGTTACTGGTTAAAGCAATCACGAATTGAAGTAGACAACTCTTCATATCCTTTCAATATTTCTTCTTTATGTGCCTGCATTTCTTCATTCATTTTTGTATAGTCCAAACAGTTCTGATAACCTGCCTCACCCCAATATAGAACATTTTTGTCGGCATTATATAAAAGTCTGTCAGCACATTCAATGGAGAAATTCTCAGCATTTTCAAACTTTATCGTCTGGTCAGCAGTATATATAATCTCGATAAAGCAGTCTGTATCATTCCAAATTTCACCTTCAGAAGTTTTTTGGATTTCCAGCAAATGACCGCCGCAATTGGAAATCTGACTTGCAAAAGAGCGGTATTGATAGGAATCAATGCTAATGCTCCGTTCTTCTCCCTCAGAATAAACATTGATTTCAGCAATGCTATTTTCGACAGCAGACAGTCCATCCGGTAGCTGTTTTTCATTGTCCCCCACTGCATAAATTCCAATCAAACAAAGTGCAAGGGTCAAACATAGTGTAACAATGGAAACAACTGCTTTTCGGCGATTTGTCTTTCTTTCGCATATGGCGGTACAGACAATATAGCCTGAAAATCCGCCCAAGGTATTGATTAGAAAATCTTCCATTTCCGCATATCTGCCGCCAAACAACTGTAATAGTTCAATCAAGAATGAGATTAAACCGCTAATAATCGCCACCTTTTTCCAATTCCCTCTACAGGAACGAAAAATAAGCGGCAACAAAAAACCAAGAGGAAAAAACAAAGCGAAGTTAAGCAATATAGGGACAATAGAACTCCCAATAAACGGAAGCAAATTATAATTGAAAGGACCATTCAGACTATAACTTAGTGTGAAAATCCCCGTTAGGTTGAGAAGCGTAACGCAGTAAATGCAGAATATTCCCTCAAACATATAATTCCATGAGATAGTTCTGCGTTTTTTGAAAAGATACAGCAACACAAAAATAACAATATAAATTATGATACCTAAGAAAAACGATTCTTTAAGTGCTTGTATACCTTTTATCATATAATTCATACTATCACCTTCCTTCAAGAAATACCGATTTGTTTAACCTCTTAAATTCTTTTTCTTTACAAACATGGAAATTAACTCTGCTACAATTCCTAAGAGCAAATATACCAACGCATATAAAATAAATGCTTTTTCTCCAATACTAAAGAACAGCCATGTCCCAAGCAAAAAGAATAGTGCTGTAATAATTGGTAGTGGCCAAAATATTTTTATGTCCTTGCCAGCGTATGCTCCGGAACAAATTGCATAAATAGGATTCACTGAAAAAACAGAATGACGCAAACTGCCATGCCGCCATCACCTTTTATGAATGTAACCGCAAGCCATGGAAACACCAACATAATTACTGCTGTCGCTAACATCCAAGGTATAATTTTTTTCATGTAATCCACCCCTTAAGCAAATACCGTTTGTCTGACCGTCTTTGTTTTCCTCTATCATACAATATTTCTGTACCTTGTTTCAATTCCGTGATCCACATTTCCGGCAAAACCGCCGGAGTTTATTTTGTCCGCTCTCGGGGTAACGGGGAGTTTTTCTCCTGCCACTTGTGCAGACCATAAAAATGCGGTATAATGACATTTGTATATGAATTTTAACGAAAACGAGGTCCGGATATGAGACTTAGAACCAGACTGGCCGTACTCGTGTGCAAGGCATCGGGCGCGGTCCTGCGCAGACTCGGCCGCGGCGGCACCAACCTGCCGGGCAAGCTCGCGCTCAAGATCGACAAAAACATTCTCGGCGAGCTGTCGCGCGGCGTCAAGGTCACAGTCGTGACCGGCACGAACGGCAAGACCACCACCTCCCGCATGATCGAGCAGGCGTTTGCTGACGCAGGACTCAAGTATTTCTCCAACAAGTCGGGCGCGAACCTGCTGACCGGCATCATCGCCGTGTTCGCCCAGCATTCCACCTGTCGGGCAAATGCCCCTACACCCACGCGCTTATCGAGTGCGACGAGGCCGCATTCCGCCGAACGAGCGAATATCTGCCCGTCGAGTGCCTCGTCGTGAACAACATCTTCCGCGACCAGCTCGACCGCTACGGCGAGATCACGCATACCCTGAACGCCATCCGTGAGGGCATTACCCATGTCCCGACGCGACGCTGTGTCTGAACGCGGACTGCTCGCTGACCGCCTCGCTCGCCGAGGACGGCATCCCGAACCCTGTCATCCGCTTCGGCGTCAACGTCCCCATCTATTCGGAGACCGCACACGAGCTGTCCGATGCGGTCTACTGCATCCACTGCAAGACGCAGTACGAGTATGACTACCGCACCTACGGCCATCTCGGCGACTTCCGCTGCCCGAAGTGCGGCTACCACCGCATCGCCCCCGAGGTCGCGGTCACACAGGTCATTTCGACCGGTGCGGACGCTCGGACATCGTGCTCGATATTTTCGGACACGCTCACGAGGTGCACGTCAACCTGCCGGGCGGCTACAACATCTATAACGCCGCGGCTGCCGCTGCCGCCGCGCATGTGATCGGCATCGACGAAAAGACCACGGTCAGCGCCCTCGGCCAGTTCGAATGCGGCTTCGGCCGCGCCGAGCAGTTCCGTCTGGGACAGGCGCAGGCGCGCATGATGCTCGTCAAGAACCCGGCCGGCTACAATCAGGTCATCAACCTCATCTCGCACGACGTCGGCAGCTGCAAGCTCGCTTCCTGCTCAACGACCGCTTCGCGGACGGCACGGACATCAGCTGGATCTGGGACGTCGATTTCGAGGCGCTCGCCGCGCAGCAGGGCCGCTTTACGCGCATCTTCGTCTCGGGCGTGCGCGCGGATGACATGGCGCTCCGCCTCAAGTACGCGGGCTTCCCGGCCGAGCGCATCGAGCTTGTCCGCGACTACGAAAAGCTGCTCGGTGAGATCGGCGCGGACGCGGCGCCAGCCTTCATCATGCCGACCTACACCGCCATGTTCGACCTGCGCGGCGAGATCGGCAAACATACCGACGTCAAGGCGTTCTACGAATAAGGAGGAACGGAAAAAATGGAACTCAATATCTGCCATCTGTACCCGGACATCCTTAATCTGTACGGCGACCGCGGCAACATCATCACCATGAAGCGCCGCCTCGAGGGCCGCGGCATCAAGGTCAATATCGACGAATGCTCGATCGGCCAGCCGCTGAACGCGGACAAATACGACATCTTCTTCATCGGCGGCGGTCAGGACTTCGAGCAGGAGGTGCTGCTGCGCGACCTTTCCTCCGGCAAGGCGCAGGACATCCGCACCGCGGTCGAGGAGGAAAAGACCTTTCTCGCCATCTGCGGCGGCTACCAGATGCTCGGCGAATACTACAAGACCTGGGACGGCGTGCAGCTCGACTTCATCGGCGCCATCGGCGTGCACACCATCGGCGCAAAGGAGCGCATGATCGGCAACTATATGTTCAGGACCACCCCGGAGAGCGGCGACATGGTCGTCGTCGGCTTCGAGAACCACTCCGGCAAGACCTATCTCAGCGAGCAGGTCGCCCCGCTCGGCATGATGCTCTCCGGAAACGGCAACAACGGCGAGGACAAGACCGAGGGTGCGCGCTACAAAAACGTGTTCGGCACGTATTCGCACGGCTCGCTGCTCCCGAAAAACCCGGTCCTGTGCGATTTTATCCTTCAGACCGCGCTCAACCACCGCTATGACGGCGCCGAGCCGCTCGCGCCCCTCGACGACACGCTCGAGCTGAACGCCCACCGCTATATGCAGGAGCGTCTGTCGCACAACGGATAATGACACACAAGTGTAACACACAGGCCTGTTGAAACGTGGTATTATTATTATAATAAGAGGTGATTACTTTTTGAAACTGAAACGATTTTTTCTCCGCCTTTTCTGGCGGCGGCCCTGCTCGCCGGCACTGTCCCGGCAGCGCTCGCGGCGACATCGACTCGCACTGGTCGAAGCCCTATGTGACCTCGCTCCACGAGCTCGGCATCATCAACCCCTCCGCCTCGACCGGCAACTATACCCCCGAGGCCTCGTCACGCGCTGGGAATTCATGCGCTACATCAACCGCGCGTTTGACTTCACTGAAAGGCATCCATCAGCTTTTCCGATGTCAAAAGCTCGGATATGTACTATGAGACCATCCAGATCGCCGTCAAGCACGGCTACATCAACGGCACGGGCAACAACAAGATGGACCCCGAGGCACGCTGACCCGCGAGCAGGCCGCGACTATCCTCGGCCGCCTGCACAAGTACGCGCCGACCGCGTCCGCGTCCAAGCTCGATGTGTTCACCGACAAGTCCAAGATTTCCTCTTACGCGACGGGCTACGTCGCCGAGG
>ENA-OQCN01000891-OQCN01000891.1-human-gut-metagenome-genome-assembly--contig:-NODE-891-length-15700-cov-2.746741_pt1 | contig 15700 bp, 16 predicted proteins | sample MGYA00242497_ERZ504576 | MGnify/ENA primary metagenome ERZ504576 (study PRJEB26092, sample SAMD00036296) | human gut metagenome | host: Homo sapiens | study: EMG produced TPA metagenomics assembly of... | reverse complement strand
CTCAGACGTACGTAGCTGTACATCGATCGATGCTCAGACGTACGTAGCTGTACATCGATCGATGCTCAGACGTACGTAGCTGTACATCGATCGATGTTGCGGCTTTAAAAAACCCCCTTTACTTATATAGGTCAAAAAATCAAAAAAACTCTCACCCAAAACGCAAAATTTTTCAAAAAAAATTTGAGAGCCGCCCAAAAGCAGCTCTCAGGGAGTAGATATTCGGTTATTTCCTCTGCGATAAGCGGAAAGCGGACAATCTTCCCGCCGCCACCAGCAGCACCGGCAGGGCGTAGGCGATGTACTGCGCCGCGCCGCCGTAGGCGATGAGCAGATTGTAGATGGCGTGGAGGGTGATGGCCGCGCCCAGCAGCCCGCAGGTGCCGGCCACCTTCAGCCACGTCCGCCGCCATGTGTAGGTAAGCCCGCCGCCCACGATCAGTCCGCAGAGGACGTGCATGGCTCCCGTGCCGAAGCCCCGGAAGAAGATAAAGGAGAAGCGGTCTGCGCCGTTCTGAATGAGGTAGCACACGTTTTCAAAGGTGGCGAAGCTCAGGCTACGGTGATGGCGGCGGGCTTGATCCTCTCGCTCTCCGGCTCGAATACCAGTAGATAGAACACCAGCGGCAGCAGCTTCATCATTTCCTCCACCACCGGCGCGATCTCCGCCGTGGCGGCAAGGGCGTCCGCCTGACACACCGCCGCGAGGAAGGTGTTGATGTAAGCCGAAAGCAGACACACCCCCATCCCGGCAATGCAGAACAGGAAGAAGCGGAGCTGCCGCCTGCCCATGCACAAAGCGGCCACCAGCAGGGGAGACACCATGCAGAGGAAGATATTTTCGATGTAGGTCATGCTTCCACCGCCTTTCTCGTGGCGGGCAGCAGCCCCAGAATGGCAAACGTCAGCAGCATATCGCACCAGAAGGTGGGGCTTGCGGGAGAAGTATCCGGCCAGAAGCAGCCTGCCGTCCAGAGCAGATATTCCGAGACGACAAAGCACAGCACGCCGATGTGGAAATACCGCATATTCCGCGCCGCGCCTGTCTGCCCATTGGCGTAGACCAGTCCACGAATGGCACAGAAGGAGAGCCAAATCATCATGCCGCACCAGATCAGGTTGGAGAGAATATCCCCGAAGATGCAGTAGAACGCCAGCAGCGGCACGCCGAACGCAGGCGCAAGCCATGCCCTGCGGCAGCGGAAGCCGCGTTCCTCTGTTCCGGCCAGCGTGGCCTGCAAAATGTGCAGGAAAATTACGCTGGCCACCCAGCCGAACTCCGAGACATAAAAGACCCGGGGCGTGGTATCGAACAGCAGCAGATACAGCGTCCAGTAGAGCGCGCCAAGGGCAAAGCAGCCGTAGAAGCACAGCAGCAGGAAATATGCCTGTCGTCCGCTTTTCCGGTAGGATATGCCCGAAAGCAGTGCGCCGACGAACGTGGTCAGCAGTTGCAGCAGGTTCTCAATCAGCTCCATGCCGCCCCTCGTCTTCCCTATCCTGACTGTCCTCCCGATTTATCTGCCGAAGCCGGAAGCACAGAACAGTCACGCACACGCCCAAAAGAAAGGACAAAAGCCCGAGGACAATATACCCCAGCGCCGCGCCGCCGCCATACATACTGGCAGCGGTTTCATAGCCCGCGAAATCGCTGGGGCGGACCCCCGCAACCATACCGGGCATGGCAAAGGACACACCCACGATCAGCACAAGGCACGCAGCCGCCGCAGAAAGTGTGGTGATCGTACTGCGTCGCCGCTGTTCCCTGCGCTGTCTTGCGGCGATGCGCCGTTTTGTTTCCGCAACGCGTTCTTCATGGCTCCGCATTTGTGATTCCCTCCCGTTCCAGTAATTTGCGCAGGCTCTCTTTTCCGCGATACACCAGATTGGTGATCTGCTTCACGGTTTTTCCCGTGACCTCCGCCGCCTGCGCGTAGCTCATCCCCTCAAAATAGGTCAGATACAAAACCTCCCGATAGTCCGGGTTCATTTCACCCATACAGCCATGCAGGATGCGGTTGCGCTCCGCCGTGCCGATGACCTCCTCCGCCAGCAGCTGCCCGTCCGGTTCGTCGGTCAGCGCATCCAGCTGAACATCAGCCTTCGTTTGCTTCTATGGCGCAGCGCCATGTGCCGCGCCGCCTTGTATAAATACGCCTTGAAGCCACCTTCCCGGATGCGGGGCTTTTCGGTGAACAGATAGGCGAAAACATCCAGCATCAGCTCCTCCGCCTCGTGAACGTCGTGCAGATAGCCGTCGATATACAGGGTCAGCGGGTCGCCGTATTTTTTCATCAGGCCTCCAGCCCCGCATCGTCGCCGTTCAGATATTGGCGGTAAAAAACCTCGTCGCAGGCCATAGCGTTCACTTCCTTTTTGCGGATGCTAAAATGCAGAGGGGTATCCGTCAGTTGCTTGTCCTGTCGGGATCGCGGCGCTGTTCCTGAAAGCGCGGGTCGGACGGCTTTTCCGCATTTTCCGGGATCGCCCATGAGCGCCCGAACCGGGACGCGCCGGGAATCCGCCCCTCGGCGCAATACTGATTGACCCGCCGCTCTGACACGCCCCAACGGTAGGACGCCTCCCGAATGGAGATATAGCCCTTGATCCCGTTCATACCGCACCTCCGCATGGATAATACTCAACATGATACATTATATACGAATATCCGAAGAAAACACAAGGCATCCGGCGAAGTGTTCAGAGAAAAAGTTACCTATGCAGGGAAGCACAAGAAGCATCGCTGCGAAGGACGGGAGAAAACGTGGCAAGCAGGGCAAAGAGGTACCCACTTTGCTTTTCGGGCAGTTTCCGCCGCCGCGAAAAACTGCCCTCTGCTTGTCAGGGGCAGAGCCCCTGAAACCCTTTGAACACACATAAATGTGTGGCTGCGCGTTTCTCCGAAACGCTTGGGAGCATGGCCGTTACTGGCGATCATGCTCCTGCTTCTTTTCCTCGCTGCGCTCATCCTTGCCCAGCATCCTGTCCACGTTCTGCTTGTGGAGCAGCAGCTCGCGCATCTCATCGCGCGAACGCCGGTATTCGGCATATCAATATCCCTCCAGTTTTGTTTGTTTCTGCTTTCAGCATACAGGAAGCTGCCTTGCCCTGCAAGGATGCCGGACCGCAAAAAAGCAGGGGCGGCTTACCTCGCAGCAAGCCGCCCCGCATGGGATAAATACCCCATTATTTTATGGTGGCAAGCCGGGAAAGGATACCGCTTGCCGCCTGCCATATCCGCTCCTGATTCCGGAGTATATCCTCCATGTCCGCGGCGTAAACGCGCCCTGTTTCATATGTTCTGAAAAATGCTATCCGCGTGGCATGGCTACTTGATGTATGTCAAGTGCAATGAACTAAAAATAGTGATTGTGGAAAAAATCAAGAGAACGTACTCTTATAGTATAGAGCAGCAACGCTCATACAAGGATGGCAAGTGTACCAGTGTTTTTGTACATTTCCCTTATGAATTTGCCCCTTGTACAATGAAAGAACAAGGAGGCGTTCGAAATGACAGACTATATTGGAAATTATAAGAATCGACCGCGCAGGGTGGTGTTTTATGGCCGCGTTTCAACAGAACATGAGGAACAGCTATCTGCGCTGGGAAATCAGATGGAATGGTATACAGACCTTGCATTACGCAATCCCAACTGGACCGTTGTAGCGCAGTACATAGACGAAGGCATAACCGGTACCCAAATGAAGAAACGTCCATCATTTATGCGGATGATAGAGCACGCAAAGGAACACCGCTTTGACTTGATTGTCACCCGTGAATTGTCGAGGTTTGCGCGTAACACGGTGGATGTGTTGAATGCTACGCGAGAACTGAAGCAATACGGCGTGGAAGTCTATTTTGTAAATGATGGCATCTGGACAATGGACGGCGATGGAGAGGTTCGCTTGACCATTATGGCGAGCATTGCCCAAGATGAAAGCCGTAAGACCAGTGAGCGCGTAAAAGCTGGACAGAAGATGAGCCGTGAGAAAGGTGTACTCTATGGCAGCGGTAATATTATCGGCTATGACCGTGTGGATGGAACTTATGTAATCAATAAGGAACAGGCGGAAACGGTACGCAGAATCTTTAATCTGTACGCAGAGGGGCACGGAGAAACGACTGCTGCCAAAATGCTTATAGAAGAAAACCGTAAGGATGGCGGCGGTGGCCTGAGCTGGACGGCCAGCAAAGTGTCACGAGTACTCCGCAAGCCCACTTACAAGGGCTATATGACCTATAATAAATCCCATATTGATGACTTCCTCAGCCATAACCGCATCAATCACAGCGAGGAGGACTTTGTTCTTGTAAAGGGAGACTTTGAGCCAATCGTCTCAGAGGAGCTATGGGAAACCTGTAATCAGATCCGCAGCAAGCGTGCTGCTTTTGTAAAAGGAAAAGATGGTCGTGCCCATAAGTTTGGCGTGTCCTTCCCGCAGAATAAATGGACGAAAATTCTGTTTTGCGATTGTGGGATGCGATTCCAAATCGAAGGCTACGATAAAACGGCCAACGGTGGGAAAAATATGCGGCTTATCTGTGCACGGTCGAAAATGTTCAAAAAGAAAGATGCCGCCAGAGCACTGAACGGTATTCCTTGTCCGGCACCATACGCATCTGAATGGAAGCTGGAATTGATGGCAAGGGAAGTGTTCCGTACAGTTTGGAAAGAAAATGCCGAGGATATACTGGGTCTTTTGCGGATGTTGGATGCAAATCTGAACACTACCGGCACACCGAATGATGGAAACCAGCTGGAGAACAAGCTCTCTGCGCTGAATGAGGAATTGGACGATCTTGTCAGCCAGCGGGCAAGCCGAAGCATAACTATGGATGATTTCTTAAGCAAAAGTACGGAAATCAACAATGAGATTATAAATGTCGAAGGTTACTGCAAAGTTCTATACAGGAACAGCGTCCTAAAGCAAGGTTAGATATGCACAGCATCGAGGCTGCACTCAGCGATGATGCCTCTTTTCCGGATGGTAAAATAGAGCCGGGCTTTCTGGACAGGTATGCCAACCGGATTGTAAAAAGCAATAACCGCTACATTTGGATGTTGCAGTTGATGAATGTGCAGCAGATCATGCCTATCCAATCGGAAAGGCAGCCGATAGCGATGGTTACCTATAAAAGTGGCGTTCCCTATGATATTGAGCAAGAGCAAATCGGCAAGCAGGATAAAGAAAGTGCTGGACCCGATTGCGCGACAATATGTCGTCCACAGGATTTCTTTTTGAACATGGGCCGAACCAAAAGAAAGCGTAAGTTGGTGGAATGGCTGGAAAGCTGTCAAGAAAATCAGGTAAGCGTGCTGGATGAAAAGATACCACTTTTGAGTTTTGCGGTTGACTTTGTGACAGCCTATGAGTATCAGAAAGCGCGTGGGATTAAGATCCACCCCGGTTTGTGGAAAGATATGCGTGTGGATATATTTCTGGTAAAAAAAGAAAATTGAAAAAGTTGTGGAAAAAATCCGATTTGCTGTTCTCTTATGTATTAGGAGGTTCCAAACCTCCGAAAAAGTGAATAGCGTCCTCTGCTGTACCGCATTGGGGAAGTAGCGCCATGACTGGATTCCACGAGCGTGCCAAGATGCGAGAAAACATATCGCATGGCTGCAAAGCGATGCGAGGCAAAGCGCCGGGAAGGGTTGCCTGTCTGGAATTTGCAGAGGGAGAGAAACGCACAGCTATAACGACAGATCGTGCCGTGGAGGAAATACTTCCACGGCATTATTGTGTCGTTATGGAATGACGCTAGATTTGCTATTTGAATCAGTAAATGGTAATATTATAATTCGGATGAGGAATAGACCGTGATGGCAACTATTCGGGAATTCCGAATGGTTCAAACAGATGACATCTGACAGGTTCATCGAAGGGAAATTATCGCAATTTGTGGCTTATTGCGCCTTTCGAGTTTTATCTGCATATATTTTTGAAGATTATATGCAGAAAGCAGGATTCCATGTGGCAAAATTTAATCATCGTCATAGCAGATGAGGTGTCTGCGATGATAGATCATGCTATGAAAGAAATCCCTGCTGCGGCGCTTTTGTACTATTATATATAGGGTAGGGAAATTTCCAACTTGCTATTTGTATCGATAAATGGTACTATATGACTATACTAATGTCATTTGAATGGTTAGAAATAGATGACTTCTGAAGGAGGCTTTGGCGAAATGGGAAGATTCGTGAATCCGGATAATAGTGCGTTTCAAGTTGCACTGAATTCAAAAATTTATATGGATAAAACGGGTCTGCTGGAATATACCAACAGCGTTCTTGATACACCAGAAGCATATATCTGCAATAGCCGCCCCCGGAGATTTGGTAAGTCCTATACGGCTAATATGCTGGCAGCCTATTACAGCAAAGGCTGCGATTCAGAAAAGATGTTCGATGGGCTTACAATCGGCAAGAGTAGCGACTTCAAAAAGCATCTCAACAAGTATGATGTGATCCATATAGATGTACAATGGTTTTTGTCCAGTTGTGCAGACATCAAAAGTATTATATCCTACATTACGCAATCGGTTTTGGAGGAACTAAAAGAGTACTACCCTGAAGTTCTTCCTAACGAAGTGTTGACATTGGCGGACGCTTTGTCGCGCATCAGAAACTCGACCGGTCAGAAATTTATTGTGATTATTGATGAATGGGATATTCTGATCCGAGATGAAGCAACCAATAAGGCTGTTCAAGAAGAATATATCTATTTCCTGAGAGGCTTATTCAAAGGTACAGAGCCGACAAAATACATTCAGCTTGCATACCTCACCGGCATTCTGCCAATCAAAAAGGAAAAAACGCAGTCGGCCTTGAATAACTTCGATGAGTTTACCATGGTCAGTGCCGGCACGTTGGCACCTTTCATTGGCTTTACGGAAGAAGAAGTTAAGAATCTTTGCGAGGAGTACCACAAAGACTTTGACAAGGTAAAAAAGTGGTACGATGGTTACTTGCTGCGGGATTACCAAGTTTATAATCCCAGAGCTGTTGTCAGCGTTATGCTGAAGAGAGAGTTTAAGAGCTACTGGTCGGAAACGGCTTCCTATGAAGCAATCGTTCCCCTTATCAACATGAACTATGATGGGCTGAAAACGGCAATCATTGAAATGCTCTCCGGTGTGGAAGTTAAAGTAAACACGGCTACCTTCAAGAACGATACCGTTAATATCCAAAGCAAAGATGATGTTTTGACATATATGATCCATCTTGGCTACTTGGGATATGACCAGAACCGAAAAACAGCGTTCGTTCCGAATGAGGAAATCCGGCAGGAATTGACACTTGCGGTGGAAAGCAAGCATTGGAATGAGATGTTGCTGTTCCAGCAGGAGTCTGAGAAGTTGCTGGATGCGACATTGGATATGGATTGTGATGCAGTAGCCACTCAGGTTGAGAAAATCCATGATGACTATGTTTCTGCCATCCAGTACAACAATGAAAACTCCTTGAGCAGCGTCTTGGCGATTGCATACCTGTACGCTATGCAATATTATTTTAAGCCGGTTCGAGAGCTGCCCACAGGCAGGGGCTTCGCAGACTTCGTTTTCGTTCCAAAACCGGAGTACCGAAATGACTATCCGGCGCTTGTTGTGGAGTTGAAGTGGAACCAAACGGCGGAGACTGCGATGCAGCAGATTAAGGAAAAGAAATATCCGGATTCGCTGCGTGGCTATACAGGAAATCTTCTCTTGGTAGCTATCAACTATGACAAGAAAACGAAGAAACATCAGTGCCTTATTGAAAAAGTAGTATAAAGATCATGCCGTGGAAGGAACCTTCTTCCACGGCTTTTCTATACCATGATTGAGTCATTGACTTGTACATTTTGAAAATACTGAATGCAGTATTATACTGATGGGGAAGGAGGGAAAACCGATGCAATATGATAAAGCAGACCAGCAAAACTGCCCGCGCAGAGTCGTGTTCTATGGGCGCGTGTCCACGGAACTTGAGGCGCAAATATCAGCACTGAAAAATCAAATGAACTGGTATCTGGAGCTTGCAGAACATCATACGAATTGGATGGTGGTTGGGCAATACGCCGATGAAGGAATCTCAGGTACTGGCATGAAAACCCGGCCTTCTTTTATGAAGATGCTGCGAGATGCCCGGAAAAAGAAGTTTGACCTGATCGTGACCCGCGAGGTTTCCCGTTTTGCCCGAAACACGGTGGATACTTTGGTTACGACCCGTGAGCTGAAACAGTACAGCGTTGAAGTGTACTTCGTCAATGATGACATCTGGACGATGCGTGGCGATGGAGAAGTTCGCCTGACCATTATGCAAGCCTTGCGCAAGATGAAAGCCGTAAAATGAGTGAACGCACCAAGGCGGGCATTCAGACGTCACAGAAAAAAGGAACCTATGTTGCGGGACCGACACCGTTTGGATATAAGCGTGATAAAAAGGCTCATACGCTTGTGGTGCAGGAAAGTCAGGCAGAGACTGTCAGAAAAATTTTTGCTTGGTATGCTGATGGCATAAATGGCACCGAGATAGCCCAGACACTAACGCAAGAAGGCACACCGAATAAATCCGGAATGCCACAATGGAGCGCGCGTCAGGTTCTCTCAATCACCAAAAATACGATTTATAAAGGGTATTTGACATACAACAAATCGCATATTGATGATTTCCTCAGCCATAAAAGCATCAAGAACAGCGAACAGGATTACATTCTGGTGAAAGGCAGTTTTGAGCCAATCGTTTCAGAGGAACTATGGAATAAATGTCAGCGCCGCAGACATGCATGGCAGTCGTACAAAGACGGCAATATAACGCAGGCTTACTTGTATGGAAAGAGCGAACACGCCGACAAATGGGCTTGCCGCCTGTTTTGTGGCTGCGGAGCCAGAATGCGGGCGTTCCGCGCAGAGAAAGGCATTGTTCGATATATCTGTTATCAGCGGTCACTGAGGAATGTAGCCCCCAAATGCAGCGCCCCCAATGTGCAAGCATGGAAGCTCGAATTGATGGCGCGAGAAATTTACAAAAACGTTGGCAGGATCACCGGCAGGATATTTTAGAAGAATACCAGCAGGAACAAGAAAACGGAGCTGCCAATAGTGAAAAGGTAGAGGAAGCACTCAGCTGGCAAGAGTCGTTCCCAAACGATGAAATCAGCCGGGAATTTCTGGACAGATTTGTGCTGAGAATCTTCTCCATCGATGGACAGAAATTCATCTGGGAACTAAATCTATTTCAAGAGTCATGCACTGTTCAATGCAATGTGCGCGGAACGTACAATTACCATTCGATTTCGGCGGAAAAAATCATGCCGGGAAAAACAAAAGCGAAGAAAGGGGATGGGGCCGTCAATAGGATACTTGAGGATGCAAACAGTACGCGCTTTTGGGTACATACCTATGATGACGACCCAATAAGCAGGCAGCCATCAAGTCGCCTCGCGGCTGATTTGCCAGCGAGTATAACCATTAAGTTGAATTACGAACAGGTTCGCGCCTATCGAAATTCGCGTGGTTACGTACTTTGGCCGGGGAATTGGAAAGACCTGACAGTTAAGGTTCTTCTATAAATCCTATCAATCCGAATTGCTTGTATCTGCAATTCGGGACTTTTTTGTTTTATTTTGCCCCATTTTGTACATTTTCCTGAAAATGTACACGGTTTGATGGGTCAGACAAAAAAAGCGCACACCCCTCGGTGTGCGCTCGGATTTCACGTCTGCGTCGATTCCCGCAGGCTTACCTGGTAACCCAACTCCATGCGGGTTTCAACAGGCTGCCCCTGCAAGGCGCACAGCAGCTGCTGCGTTGCTTTTAAGCCAAGGATATCCGCATTAAACTGCACGGCGGAGATGGGCGGCACGGTATTGACCAGATTCTCATTATCATACAGCGACGCCAGCCGGATATCCTGCGGCACGCGCAGGTTCAGCTGCTTGAGCATATTCAGCGTCAGCTGTGCCAGCCGTTCGTCCATGCACAGGATGCAATCCGCCCCGCGCTCTACAGCCTGCTGCACAGCCTCCATGCGCAAATCGTCGCTTTCCAGCTCTAAAAACAGCAGGTTTTCGTCAATTTTTTGCCCCATCTTGACATAAGCCTGCCGGAAACCCTCCAATCGGGATTGTTGACGGTGTACAGCATACTGCCGCCCAGCAGCGCGATATGCTTCATGCCCTTCATCAGCAGCAGACTGGTCATCTCACGGCAGCCGCCCACCTGGTCATGGTCAACGGAAAGTACCTGATCGTCCTCCGGCTGACCGATGGCGACAAACGGCACCTTGCGCGCCTTCAGCAGCGGGATCAAGGGGTCACGCTCCAGTGTGCGGGTCAAGATCAGACCATCGATTTTGCGGTTATCCAGCAGTCGCTCCACAGGACGGGTTTCGTTTTCGTCCACCAGCGTCAGCAGGACATCGTAGTCGGAATCCCCGGCAACCTGATAGACAGAGCGCATCACCTTGCGCAAAAAGGGCAGCTCAAAGTCGGAAAATTGCGTGGAAATCACCAGCGAAATATTGTAGGAGCAGCGCTTCACCAGCCCGCGCGCCATCATACTGGGGGTATAGTTATGCGCTTTTACATAGTCCAGCACGCGCTGGCGGGTTGCTGCGCTGATGCGCCCGTTGCCGGATATGGCACGGGACACGGTTGTCTTGGATATGCCAAGCGCCTGCGCGATTTGCGTGATATCGATCAACTTGTCGTTCTTCGGCAAAGGTGGCATGGTTTCTCATCTCCGATATGTATTTACCATTATCATAATCGTTTTTTGCCGAATCGTCAATTATTTCTTGCGTAAAGCTTCCCCTTGCACAGCCCTCACACCGTTCGTCTGCACAGTTTTTTGCGTAATTTACGGCACAGGGTCTGTATCTCCTGCGCGGTTTCGGCGGTGCATGGATCGGGCGCAAACTGTGCCGCCTGTACGGCATCCAGCAGGTGCTGCACGGTTTCACGGTCCGTCTGCGGGCAATGCGTTTGCAGAAATTCCGCAAATGCCGCTTCGTCAGAGGACACCTCCGCCGCCAGCCCGCAGCGCCGCATCTTGCGATGGAGCGCACAAAATTCTGCCTGTACGGTCTGCAAAGGTGTGCGCCTTGCACGGCGCAGAAGTGCCAAGGCCAAGACGAGCAGCAGCAAAACCGTAGGCAGCACCCACAAAAGCGGGACACTTTGCGGCGTTTCGGCAGGGGAGTCGGCCTCCTGCCGCGCGAGCAGGAGTGTATCACTGTCTGCGGCATTTTGCCCTGCCTGTGCGGCATCGGCGGCAAGCTCGCCCTCGGTCAGTTCGGCTGTCATACCGGGGGTGACCTCCAGCGGCGTCCAGCCCTGCCCGGAAAGGTAAATCTCTGCCCAGGCGTGGGCGTTATCATCCTGCAAAACGGCACGGCAGCTGCCGTCGCCCGCAGCGGTAAACAGACTTTGCGGTGCGGCGTAGCTACCACATATCGGGCGGGCAGCCCCACCATGCGGCACAGCAGCACCGCTGCCGAGGCAAACTGTGTGCTGCTGCCCGTGTGGCTCTCGCTCAGGAAATACAGCAGCGGGTCGGTGTCGTCGGGTGTCTCGGCGTCCGCGCTGTAACGGCAGTGCTCGTTCAGCCAGCTGCGCACCAGTGCGCGTCGGCCATCGATGTCATCATCCCTGAGTTTGCGCTCCTTCACCAGCGCAGCCAGTTCCTTGTCTATGGCATCGTACCCGGCACCGTCGGGCACATCCAGGCAGCGCGCACGAACATACGCGGCGTAGGCGCTTTCCAGACGGTCCAGCACCCCCGCGTCATCATCGTCACGGGCCGCCAGCAGCTCCTCCGCCTGTTTGCGCGGAAAATAGTAGAACATATCGTCCTGCACGGTCTGCCCCGCTATGGATCCGTCGCCGTCCGGCGTGTAGTAGTCGTTAAAATATGCGTTGTACGGCGCAAACGTGTAGGCATCGTTTGCATGCAGACGCTGTACGGTCATTTGCTGCGGCTGTGCGCCGCTGTATGCCGCGCGCAAAAACGGTAGGTTCGCAATGGCAAGCCGCCCGTCGCCGTCGGTTTTCCAGTTTGCTGCGGCACTGTCGAAGGCGGCGGCATTCCCTGCCTGCCAGCTTGTGCCGTCATAGTCCACGCCGATAAACCCGCGCAGGTAGACGGTCTCCTCCGGCTTGGCGTCGGTCGTGACCATTATATCCTCCAGCCCCGTCAGCGCCAGGCCGTCGCCCCGTGTCAGGCTGCCGTCCTCCACGCCGCCCGCAGCAGCGCTGACATGGAAATTCAGTGCCCCGCCGCTGATTTTCGGCAGCCACTCGATCGCCGCGCTCAGCCCGGCCGCGCAGACTTTGTCGGTCACAGGCTGCAGCGCGTTCAAGGGCAGCATCAGCACGGGGCGCAGTGCCAGGGCAGGCAAAAACAGCACCGCGCAAATGGCAGCCATGCCGACACCGGCCAGCCTTTGGTTTGTGCGGTGGGTCTGCAGGTTGGCGGCATAGACAGCGGAATCCTTGCCGCGCCACAGCCGTTTGCGCACCAGCGACCGCGCCGCCGCACAGCTTCCCAACCAGCCCGGCAAAAGCAGCAGCCAGCCCAAAACGGCACGGCCCGTCCCCGCCAACAGCGTGAACACCACGATCGGCAGAAGCACCGCCCCCAGCAGCAACGCGTCGGTGTGGCGGGCTGTCAGCGTGGTCAAAAACATTGTAAACGGCACTGCCGTCAGCAGCGCAAACAGGCCCATCTGCGCCGAAACCGGCGAGGCGGACACCACAAAATTTGCGTTGAAGCGTGTATTCAAGCACAGCCTGACGGCATCCGCGCACTGTGCCGCACCGGCCAAAAACGGCTGCTGCACGGCAAACAGCAGCACCAGATACCCCACGGCCAGCGCCAGCGCCGCGCCGTAACGGCCCGCCTTGGAAAGCGGGACGCGGTGCAGTGCCGGCCACGCCGCACACAGTGCCGCCACGCCGAGCCACACCCAAATCGGCAATGCCAGTGCAAACGCACCGTTCAGTGCCGTCAGCAAGCCCAAGTCCAGCAGTTCCGAAATCAGCAGATCCGCCGCCGTTTCCGCCATGGGGTGGGCAGCGGCCTTGGTGCGGGGCAGCAGCACACGGTCCACAAATACCAGCCCCGTAGCGGGGTCGGTGTCCTTGCGGCGGGTCAATCTGCGCAGCCGCTTTACGGCGGCCTGCCCAAAGTGCAGCAACTGCTGCGGCGCGTCGGCCCCCTCTGCCAAAACGCCGCCCGCAGGGTCAGCGCGGTAGGCTGCGCACAACGGCTCACGCACGGTCAACTCGCCCACGCGGGCGGTCAGTTTCCAGTGGATCAGCTTCGGTGAATCGCCTGCACGGTAGGGGCGCAGATCATAAACGCCGTCGGTCAAATCGCAGCCCGCCGCGGTCACTTTTTCGGCGCAGTTCTGCGGTTTTGTGCCTGCGCCGTCGTCCTCGCCCTCGGCGGGGGGCAGCACACACAGTTCTCTGCTTTGGGGCGGCACGGCGCAGTGCGCGGCAAACAGCCCCAACAGGTCGCGCACGGTGGCTTCCCGCACACGGAACCGCCACAGACCGCTTTTTGCTGCGCGCAGGGTCACGCGCAAATCGGCACACTGATGCGGGCCAGCATCGCGCCGCAGGGCAGTTCAATGGCCGTTCCGCTTTCGGCGTCCACGGCCTGCAAAACGACACGCAGCTCCGGCATGGGCCGCCGCCCGTTGTTGTGCAGTTTCACCAGTACGGCAAAATCCTCGTCGTGGTGCACGGGGCGGGCAGGCAGCTGCAGCGTTACTGTCACATCCCTGCGCAGTGTGCGGGCATACCACGCCAAAAAGCCGACCAGCAGCACCGCCAGTGCCGCCAAAAAGACCGCAAACGACGTGCGGCTGACCGCTGCCGCGGCAAACAGCACGGCCAGCAGCAGCGCGCAGCCCACCTTACCTGCCATGGAACGGTTTCTCCGGGCGAGGGCGCGGCACGGTGTGCAGAACATCGTCAAGGATATTCTGCACTGTATCGCCGCCGGTGCGGGCCTGTTCGGTCAGGCGCAGACGGTGGCGGGCCGCATCGGCAAAAATCGCGGTAATATCCTGCGGGGCCACATAATTGCGCCCGCCCAGAAAAGCCGCCGCGCGCGCCATACCGGCCACTGCCAGCGACGCACGGGGCGAAAGCCCCAGCATCAGGCGGCTGTCCTGCCGCGTTGCGCGGGAGAGTTCCACGATATACCGTCTGATTTCATCGCTCATATATACTTCGTCTACCTGCTGCTGCATAGCCAGCAGGTCGTTTTTGTCCATCACCGGCTGCACACGGTCCAGCAGGCACGGCGCGCTGGCGGGACAAAATCTCCATTTCCGCCTCCGCATCGGGGTAGCCCATGACCACGCAGACCATAAAACGGTCCAGCTGGGATTCCGGCAGCATCTGCGTACCCACCGAGCCGACGGGGTTTTCCGTTGCAAAAACGGTAAACGGCTGCGGCAGAACGCGCGTCACGCCGTCCACCGTGACGGCGCTTTCCTCCATGACTTCCAGCAAGGCGGACTGGGTGCGGGCGCTGGTACGGTTGATTTCATCGGCCAAAAACAGGTTGCACATCACCGCGCCGGGGTGGTACACAAATTTGCCGGTTTCCTTTTGGTACAGCGAGAACCCCACAATGTCGGACGGCAAAACGTCCGGCGTGAACTGCACGCGGTTTTGGGTCAGGTCCATAGCGCGGGCAAACGCCTGTGCCAGCGTGGTTTTGCCCACGCCGGGGATATCCTCAATCAGCACATGGCCGCGGGCCAGTATCGCCATCATGATTTTCAGCACGACTTCCGGCTTGCCCAGCACCGCCTTGCTTACCTCGGCTGTAACGGCCAGCGCCTTTTCGTTGATATTCTGCATGGGTCAATCCTTTCTATGCCTGCGCCAAATCAGCATACAGCCGATCACGGCGGCAATCAGCAGGCATCCCGCCCACAGGGCGTTGTTTTCCAGCCAAATCATCCAGTTGGAGTACGCGCCGCCCGCGTTTTCGCCGCCGCCTCGTGGGGCAGGGGAGTGATACTTTCGGGGGTGACTTCCTCCAGCGCGGAGGTACCGTCGGCCTCCACCGTCACTTGGCGCGGTGCGGCGTCCCAGGTTTCGTCGCACTCGGCCAGGTCTGCCGCATGGGTGGCGGCTCTGCATCGGGGTCGCGCTCGGCTATCACCAGGTAGCGCTGGGTGTTTTGGGTGTAGGGGTGGCAGGTCGTCAGGGTAAGCAGGTCGCGGCCGGGCTGTATCAGCACGGCGTTTATGTCGTCCGGCTGTATGATTTTTAGCTCGCACACGCGGTAAACCAGCGTGTCCCACGGCGTTGTCATAGTAATTTTGTCGCCGATTTGTATCTGCTGCACGTTGCGCAGCATTTCCGCGCCGTAATAGCCGCGGTGGGCGGCAATGACGGTGTTGGTGTTTTCGCCGCCCAGCGGCATGGAGGTCTGCCCCAGCAGCGCGCCGCCGCGGGCCATGTTGGCCGCGTTGGCCCCCAGATAAACAGGCAGTTCCAAGTCCAGACGCGGTATCCACAGCGCGGCGATAACGTCGTCTGGCAAGCCGCAGCCCGTCAGGTCAAAGGCGGGGGTCTCGTAGGCAAAGGGGGTCTTTCAGCCGCTTTGGCCTTGGGCAAAAAGCTGTTGGTTGTAGGCCAGAAACGCGTCGTACAGTTCGGGGTAGGCGGCGCGCGGGTTCGGCGGCGG
>ENA-OQCN01000889-OQCN01000889.1-human-gut-metagenome-genome-assembly--contig:-NODE-889-length-15709-cov-2.353100_pt1 | contig 15709 bp, 18 predicted proteins | sample MGYA00242497_ERZ504576 | MGnify/ENA primary metagenome ERZ504576 (study PRJEB26092, sample SAMD00036296) | human gut metagenome | host: Homo sapiens | study: EMG produced TPA metagenomics assembly of... | reverse complement strand
TTGAGTCTTGGTCACTATGAGCGCTTTATCGATGAAAGCCTCACCCGCAATTCCAATGTTACCACTGGAAAGGTTTACTGGAGCGTACTGCAGCGTGAGCGCCGTGGCGATTACGGCGGCGGTACCGTGCAGGTAATCCCTCACATCACAAATGAAATTAAGGATCGTTTCTACCGCAATTTACAACTGATAAGACAGAAATTGCCATTATCGAGGTTGGCGGTACTGTCGGTGATATCGAGAGTCAGCCATTTTTAGAGTCTATCCGTCAGTTCCAGCATGAGGTTGGCCGCAACAATTCTATGCTGATTCATGTTACCCTGATCCCGTATCTATCTGCTTCTCAGGAGCTGAAAACAAAGCCTACACAGGCAAGCGTTAAAGAGCTTCAGGGAATGGGACTTCAGCCAGATGTCATCATGTGCCGCAGCGATTACCCAATGGGCGACCAGATGAAGGCTAAGATCGGTCTGTTCTGTAATGTTCCAGTCAGCCACGTATTAGAAAATTTGAACTGTGACGTATTATATGAGGTTCCGCTTATGCTTGAGGAAGAACATTTAGCAGACGTTGCCTGCGAATGCCTTGGTCTTGATAGTCCAAAACCTGATCTTGACGAGTGGAAAGCTATGGTGGATGCATGGAAGAATCCGACAAGCTCTGTAACCGTTGCTCTTGTCGGAAAGTATACCGCACTTCACGATGCATATATCAGTGTTGTTGAGGCACTTAAGCACGGCGGTGTTGCTCATCATGCAAGTGTAACTATCAAATGGGTTGATTCTGAGCAGGTAACAACTGAGAATGTAGCTGAACAATTAAAGGATGTATCCGGTGTTATCGTTCCTGGCGGCTTTGGTGATCGTGGTATTGAGGGCATGATTACCTCTATCCGCTATGCGCGTGAAAATAACATTCCATTCCTTGGCTTGTGCTTGGCATGCAGATGGCAATCGTTGAGTTTGCCCGTCATGTTCTTGACATTCGCGATGCACACAGCATCGAGCTTGATCCGCAAACTGCTCATCCAGTTATCCATCTGATGCCAGATCAAAATGGTGTCACTGACATCGGTGGCACATTACGTCTTGGCTCTTATCCATGTATCTTAGGAAAGGACACAAAGGCTTATCAGCTTTACGGCACTGAGAAAATCGCAGAGCGTCATCGTCATCGTTATGAGGTCAACAACGATTACCGTGCTGCCCTCACTGCTCACGGCATGACTCTTTCTGGTATCTCACCAGACGGCCGTATTGTAGAGATGATCGAGCTTCCAAATCATCCTTGGTTTATTGGTACTCAGGCTCATCCAGAATTAAAGTCAAGACCAAATCGCCCACATCCACTGTTTAAGGGCTTCATCGGCGCTGCACTGGAGTATCAGAAAAATCAAAGCGAACAGAATTAATTTTTAAACTAAAAAGAGGCAATCCTTATCGGGACTGCCTTCTTTTTATTCTTCCTCATCATTTGCCCAGAAAAGTGCACAGCGAATTGCTTTTTTCCAGCCCTTTAGCTTTTGCTTACGCTTTGTCTCTCCTATTGACGGCATAAATGAACGCTGCAGCTGCCAATTAGCACGAATCTCTTCTTTATCCTTCCAATATCCTGTTGCAAGGCCTGCCAGGTAAGCTGCACCTAGTGCTGTTGTCTCGATACATCCCGGGCGATCTACCTGTGCATCAAGAATATCTGCCTGAAACTGCAAAAGGAAATTATTTGCACTTGCACCGCCATCTGCCTTTAATATCTCAATTGTATAACGCTGTCCTGCTCCATTGCTTCAAGCACATCATGTACCTGATACGCAAGTGATTCAACGGCTGCGCGCACAAAATGAGCACGGCTTACACCTCTTGTCAGTCCTACAAACGTACCTCTTGCATATTGATTCCAATATGGTGCACCAAGTCCTGTGAATGCCGGCACCAGATAAGAACCTGCCGTATCCTCAACAGACTGACATAAGCTTTCTGTCTCAGAAGCACTTCTAATCATCCAAAGCTCATCACGAAGCCATTGAATTGTCGCTCCTGCAACAAACACACTTCCCTCAAGCGCATACTGCACTTCACCCGGCGAACCTGCTGCGATTGTTGTGACAAGTCCATGATCAGAGCTTACCGGCTCTGCACCTGTATTCATCAAAAGAAAGCATCCTGTTCCATATGTATTCTTCACATCACCAGGCTCAAAACAGCACTGACCAAAAAGTGCTGCCTGCTGGTCTCCCGCAATTCCAGCAATCGGAATAGCACCACCTGTAACCTCTGGATCTGTTTTTCCGTAAATGCAGCTGCTTGGAAGAACCTTTGGAAGCATAGACTGCGGAATATTAAAGTATTCCAAAAGTTCCTTATCCCACTCCAGCGCATGAATGTTAAACAACATTGTTCTTGATGCGTTTGTGTAATCTGTTGCATGTACAGCGCCGCCTGTCAGTTTCCATACAAGCCAGCAATCAACCGTTCCAAAAAGAAGCTCGCCCTCCTGTGCACGCTTTCTGGCTCCTGGCACCTGATCTAAGATCCATTCAATTTTTGTTGCTGAAAAATAAGCATCTGGAACTAATCCTGTTTTTTCACGAACCTTTTGCGTCATACCATCTGCTCTTAGACGATCAATTCTCTCACTTGTACGGCGGCACTGCCATACAATTGCCGGATAAATTGGACGACCTGTCTTTTTATCCCAAATGATCGTAGTCTCTCGCTGATTCGTAATGCCGATTGCATGAATCTGCTCAGGAAGCGCTGCTATTTTATTCATTGCCTCTGATAATACACTCACCTGTGATGCCCAAATTTCCATCGGGTCATGCTCTACCCAGCCTGGCTTTGGATAATGCTGCTCAAATTCCTTTTGAGCAACACTGCAGATATTTCCCTTTCGGTCAAATAAAATGCAGCGAGAGCTAGTTGTTCCCTGATCCAGCGCCATCATGTATTTTTCCATTGTGTGTCCTCCTAATCTGCTTCGTATCCTGTCGGATTTATCGTGTTATTTTTTCACTCCGAATACTGATTCTGACACTATTATAGCTGATACAATTGGCACTGTAAATGCTGCAGTTTATTTTTTTAGTTTTGGATGGCTGACTAACGATGCAAGATATCCAAATACAATCGCTGCACAGATACCTGCTGAGCTGGCTGTCAGTCCGCCCTTAAAGATGCCAAGCAGCCCTTCCTCATCGACTGCTTTTTTGACACCTTTCCAGAGCGTATTGCCAAAACCAAGAAGCGGCACACTTGCCCCTGCTCCTGCCCACTCTTTAAATGGCTCATAAATGCCGAATGCACCTAAAACTACGCCTGTAACCACAAGAATAACCATAATTCGGCCTGGCATCAGTTTTGTCTTGTCCATCAGAAGCTGTGAAAGCGCACAGATCGTGCCGCCGACTGCAAATGCAATTAGATATTCCTGCATGATTTGCCTCCTTCTGCTAATGACATAGCCTTTTGTTTCTTCTCAAAACGTTCATCGAATGAGTCAAGCGCTTCGATAACTACTGCATGTGCAATGCCTGGAATGCTTGCACCTTCATTAAATGAAATCTTTGACAAAAGCGCGCCTGTCGGAACAAAAAGCACACGTTTCCAGATCTTTTTTTTGAATCTGAGGCAAGATATACGAAGCCAATATCACAGCACTGCAGCCACATCCGCTTCCACCTGCGTGAACATCCTGCTCTTTTCGTTTAAAGATTTCCAGTCCACAGTCCATATGACGATCAGAAATATCAATCTTTTTTTCGCGAAGCAAATCAATTAATAGTTTACTACCTATCTGGCTAAGATCGCCTGTAATGATCTTGTCGTAATCGCTTGGTTTTGTCTTAAAATCTTCAAAATGCTGCACAATCGTATCACATGCGGCAGGAGCCATCGCCGCACCCATATTCATTGAATCTGTTATTCCATAGTCTACGATTTTTCCTGTCGTTACTCCTGTGATTTTGGCAAGTGGAATGTCGAGTTGGGTTGTAGTGTGTGTCTGAACACTTTCAAGTACAACAGCTCCTGAACCTGTTACAGTCCATTCTGCACTGAGTGGTCTCTGGTTTCCATAATCAGATGGGAAGCGAAACTGCCTCTCGGCAGAGGCATAATGGCTGCTTGTCACACAAAGTACATGATCTGCATATCCTGCATTCACAAACATAGCACCCGTTGAAAGTGTAAGTCCCATTGTAGAGCAAGCACCATACATGCCAATTGTCGGGCAGTTTAGTTCACTAATTCCAAAACTGCTTGCGATACACTGGCCAAGCAAATCACCTGCAAATACATAGCGAATCTGCTTCGGCAAAAGATGTGCCTTCTCAATTACTTTCTTTACGGCTCGCTTTTGAAGCTCACTCTCTGCCTGTTCCCAATTATCCTGTCCACACTTTCCGTCAGAATCAATTTCATCAAATAGTGCGCCAAATGGCCCCTCTGCCTCTTTTGGGCCAACAACAGAGGCCGCCTGCAGAATGCGGGGCGGCCTCTCAAAACGTATACTTGCTGTTCCTGTCTGCATAATTTCTCCCTGTTCTGAATATAGTTTTCATTCTGAGTGAAAAACTTTTTCACCTCGGAACTTTCGTTCTGAAATTACTTTGCCCGAAAAGGAAGTATTTTATGCAGTTATAAATTTTCACGTTGTTATTCTTATTCTAATAAATAAATTCCATCGCCAAGACATATCTTTCCATTTTTCAACCACAGTATGTCCTCTACGTTACTTGTTGCCGGATTTTCTATCTCCTGTACTTGTGCCGTATCTAAATTTATAAACTCACAATTATAGTAAGTCCTTTCAGTATCATACTCATACATTTTTCGATTGAATACCATATATTTTCCATCAGGTGATATTCCACAGTCAGTTCCTATATTAAATGTTCTTGAATTCTCCCTTGCTTTTTTTGCTTCTTCTAATGTAGCTTTTTGAAACGTTACCTGTTTCTTTTCTTCAGTGCCTACAATTGCATATAAAACATCTTCCGAATTAACGTCAAAAACAACAGTTTCAACAGATGTACAACAAATTCCACGGCCCGAGTCCGAAATAAACAGTCTAGAAGAATCCGACTCATTTAATGGTATTTCTAATACCTGCTTCCAGACATCATTATCCTGCTTACATGTAACCAGACTTATTTTACCTGTATCTCTTCTTTTTAGCAAATATACAATTTGTCCTGTAGTTGCACATATAAAGTCAGTCTGAATATATCCTTCTTTATCAGTATTTACGCTTGTTATTATTCCATCTTCTCCTGTCTTGATATTTAACCAAACCAATGTGTCTATTTTTTCTGATGGATTATATTCCACATGATAAATGATATCTTCTGTTTGATCTGTCGTTGCAAAATAAGATGGTATTTTTCCAACAAAATCAACATATTCCTCATAATCTTTTACAGCTCTGCATCCTCCTGACTGTGCATCAATTATATAAGCATCATTAAGCTTGTCTGTTCTAATATTCATATATGATCTCATTTGAACAATCATATAATTTCCATCGCAAGACCACGTCATATCCTTAAGAAGACTATCCTCATGTCTTTTTACAAATTGTATAACTGTTTCCTGAGTTCCTTCAACACTATTCGCTGTATCTGCCCATATATCAATTCTTTTCTTCAAAATCATATAAGAAAAAGCCAAATGTCGGTTCTTTCTCTTTAAAAACCCCATATTTCCCGTTTGGTGATATTGAAATGATTTGCACATCATCCCAACGAGTAAATATTTCCTCTCCAATTTGCGTTTTTGTAAGACCAAAAGTGCCCTCCTCAAATTTCTCGTCAAAATCGAGTGGCATTTTTTCACTTCCTGCTACAGGCAACACAAGTTCTGTGATTTTTCATCTTCTCCTGCCATCTTCAATATCAGCCAATATTCTGTCTTTTGTTCCAAGGTCATATCATTTGCAGAAACCTTCTCCAAACAATTAAGTGCCTGTTTTGTAAAACCTTGCTCATTCAACAGCTTGCCTAGTTGTAAATATTCTTCTGGCGTAATAGATGCTCCACCACATTCATTTACATGTATCAATGCGTCATATGCATCATATCCCTTGCCAGATTTCAAATCAAGCGTCATCTTTGTCTTATATGCATCTGCACTATCTGGGGCAAGAAGAATTGCTTGTTCAATTGTATCCTCCGCTTTTTCGTATAATTCTTGCGTTATATAAATATCTGCCATTTTAATAAGAGGTATCGCACTTTTCGGCTCCAATTTTGCAGCAATATCATAACAGCCAAGCGCTGATTCAAAATCCGATTCTTTTAAATATGAATCTGCATTTTGCATTGCAGATTCATATTTTGTATTTTTTCATGACATCCATATCCTGCCAACATAGTTATCAGCGTCATACCTATAACCACTATCATTATCTTTTTCTCATCTTTTCACTCTACCCTTTATTCAAACTTTAAAATGCTAATTCATTTTTTGTAAGCTTAGAATCATCTCGATTTATTATTAATGTAATCTTGATGTCATCTTTCCATAAATGCCTGCAATCGTCAATCCTATTGTTGAAAGTAACATTAAATAGAAACCACTACCTCGCTCTAAAAGATAGCCAAACTCATTTTCCTGAGCAATTTTTGAAAGATCGTTGATCTCAAATATTATTAAAAGTACCGCTATGATTCCCATAGCTAACACTCCTGTATTTTTTCCTAACAATCCCAAAATAATTGCAATAATTGCAATACCCAAAAAGAACCAGCCATCACCACCATCTATTAAAGTCTGTGATGAGGTAACACCAAGTACACTTGCAGTTGCAAAAGGCAAAAATACACCCAATATCATCAAGACGCTGCTGGCAACTGCCAGCCAATTGGTTTTTTTATTTGTAATTGGGCTCCATCCAAAGTTATAAGAACGTCCTGTCCAATTTCCTTCTGCCCGTTGTGATTGCCAACCTGGAGTTGGACCACCTTGACTGGAAAAGCCCTGTGTCTGTGCTCCCATTCCTGACTGATTCATTCTTGATTGACCCATTCCCTGTTGACTATATGTATAGGCACTCTGCTCACTACCCATTTGAGGAACAATATGGAACTGAGATTGAATCTCATATGCAATTGTTCCCATTGCGCCTAACATTTCCCTATAATAATTATACTCAGCCTTTCGTTCACTACCAATATGAGGCAGCTTTCTTCGAAATGATGCTTCGCTATGAATACAAAATGTGTAATCTGCATTCAATACAATTGTATAACTAAAACCATTTATTGTAATCACTGCTTGTCCCATATTTCCTCTATTTACATAGATTCCATATTTTGCTAGCATACTTGACTGTAATCGGATAAATATCTCTTCGTTTGATATCTCGTCATTGTTTGCCAAAAACTTAAATTTCTGTAAACGGCATATATAATAATCTACCATAATGCCATCTAAAATCCAGTTTGCAATCAATCCAAAAATACCTATTATCGCAAGCGGCTCAATAAGAATTCCCATTCCAATACATCCCCACATTACCCAATACAGCTTCTTTACTATTAGCATTTCATTTGGAAGTGGCTGCGGAGCAGTTATCCTCCTTGCTTGTTCAGTTTCTTCATCCTGCTCATCCTCAACTTCTTTTCCTATATGTTTAAAAGCTGCTTTAATATCTTCACATAATTTTTTTAATGTTTCGCCTCCAAATTCACTGATAAAATCCGTCGCTTTATCAACTGTTGGTTCTTCTTTTTCTATAAGTTTGCTTCCGCATATTTTACAAAACTTTGCATTGGCATCTGCTTTGATTCCACATTTCGGACATATCTTTACCATAATTTTTCCTTCTTTCTTCTGTAGTATTTATTTAATTTTCTCTTTGCGAATTTGGGACCATTTCAACAGGAGCTCCCATTGTATTTAACATCTGGTAAATCTCGTCTTCATTTAGCATATACTCTCCATTGGTTCCATTCCAATATTGACTCTGAGATCTGGAATATGCACAAATACCATACGGCGAATTCCATACAATTGTTTTCTTATTGCCATAACCAGGAAGGACACCAAGTTCTCCACTTAATGATCGGTCTACTAATTCCTTGGCATTTCCAGATGGACCACACTCAAGGTATTCATTGTCACAGGCTATACTATTATACATTCCGTTTGAACCCGGGCATAAATAAAAGTATAACAAGATTTGCCCTGTTGCTTCATTCTGATCAATGCACAAATAATCTGACCGATCTCTTACTGCTGGATTTACAATAGCCGCTGCGTTTCCGGTTGTACTTCCTGGTGTATAAGAATCTGTTTCTTGCGTCTGGCTAGATGTTTCAGTTACATCTGTATCTCCATTACTGCCATTTGTGTTTTTATTCGCATTTGTATTTGTGCTAGAATCTTTACCTATAGTTTGCCCTATTCCCTCTGCCGATGCTTCACTGTCTTCTGTAGCTTCTTCTGTTTCTGGTATCTCAGTATTGGTAGGTTGTCAAGCTCTCCTGCATCATAGGCTTGCTGATAAGCTTCTTCGCATTTTGCCAGATCAATTCGCATGGCTGGGCGAACCATATGCAAATTATTGCAATGAACACTATCTACAAAACCAGTTTCATCAACATATTTAGCTCTACTTTCCCCTACTATACTATACCTTACATCCCTCAACCACCATCCTTTATACTTATCTGAGTATTCATTTGTATCCATATAATAAGCTTGCACATATGCTGTTACACCAGCATTGTTTTTCATTGATAAATACTTATACTTATTGTACTCCGTCTCATCTAACACAAATATATAATTTAAGCTTTCTTTTCCTACCTCTGCATGCCCATTACTATCTTTTCCGGCGCTTATCAACGGCACTTGTATAATACAATCCTGTAAATTTTCTGAAAATGCAGAATTCAAGAAATCAGAATTTAACCATCTATATACATCACTTTCCTCCCAAAATATCAATCCAGGTCCTTCCTGTACTGCAAACTGCATCACTTCTAAGCATTGCTTACTAATCAAGAATGCCTGATTATCCTTAACATCCAGCACAATCCAATCAATTGCTTCTTTGCCATTTTCAAGATTGTTATCTTGCTCATACTCACCAAATTTTATGACATCACCGACCTGCAAATTTTGGAAATGCAACGCTTCTGCATACCTTTGGTTTGCACAAAGCAACTTGATTTTATCTTTCTGTGCCTCTTCAACATCCGCCACACGCTGCTTTGCATCACTGTAATTGCCAAGTTCTTCAAAGATCGCGATCGCACCTTCAAACTCTTCATCGTCTGCTAACTTATCTGCTTCTTCATATCGCTGTTCTTGAATCTCTTTTTCACGCGCAGCCGCATCCTTATAATCCCTTAATTGTGCAAAGGCATGAACTGCACCCGCATAATCACCTTTTGTAAGCAAGTCTTCCGCCTCTTCATATGCAGTTTTATTTGCTAATTCTGTTATCGTATCCTCTGCTCTTTGCTTTGCATCCTCATATGAACCTAGCATTTCAAATTCAGCAATTGCCCCCTCGAAATCTCCGCTTTCTATCATATCTTCTGCGGCTTTATATCGTTCAGCCTGAATCTCTTTTTTACGATTTGCAGCATCCTTATATTCTCCAAGTTCAGCAAACTGCTGGATTGCGCTCTTATAGTCCTCTTTTTCATATAACTGCTCTGCATTTTTATAAGCGTTTTGTTTTGTAAGCTCCTGTTTTGCCAAATTCAAAATTTTCTTAGACTCTTTATAAGAACCCAACATTTGAAACTCTGCAATCGCGCCTTCAAAATTTTCATCATTCATCATTTTTTCTGCGGCTTCATATCGAGCTTGCTGAATAGCCTCTTTACGCTGTTTCGCATCTGCATAAGAGCCAAGTTCACCAAATTTTTTGATTGCATCTGCATAATCCTGTTTTGAAAGAGAATCCTCTGCCGCCTTATAAAGCTTCTGATTTGCAATTTCTTCCTTTAACTTGTCGACCAAATCTGCAGAATTCTCATAAGTTCCCAAACTTTCAAATTCCTTTAATGCCAGCTCATACTCTCCATTCTTCATTTTCTCCTGCGCATCTTTATATACGGTCTGCAATGTTTCCAAATTTTACTGCTTCGATCTGCGCAGTCTACTACCTGTGGCATCGTATCATATACACGCTTTGCTTGAGCATCGAAATATAATCCCCTTCTGCCTCTAAGCGCCTTGCTTCATAATAATCAATCATTTTATCACTATCGTTATACGAACCAAGATTATCAAAAATAGGATATGCCTCTGCATAGTTTTCAGCTTCTGCATCTGTTACAGCAGTCTGATACCAACCGGACAAATATGCCTCTTCCTGTTCTTTGCTGTCACGAAACAATGGAATTGACTCATATAAACTTGCAATATATTGAATATCATACACATCTTCTTGTGCTTCAGCTTGCTTGGCGCTATAATATACAATTAAATTTTGTGAATCCTTATAATCGCCCAATGATTGCAATGTAGTAATCGCCTCTGAAAAACTTCCTTCTACCGCAGCTGCATTTGCACTTGCATACAGCAATAACTGAGAAGAATCTTCATAACTCGTGATCTCTCTTAGCTTTTTTACAGCTTCACTATATTCGCCTTTATTAATTAATTCCTGCGCTGATGAATATTTCTTTGATGCTGATTCCTTACAGCCTGATATTCCAGCAGCCACTACCGCTGACCCTAGGATAATACAAAATTCTCTTTTCTTCATAACGCTACCTCTCCCTTTACTTATGTATTTATAACCGTTGCCCGAATAACATTTATAGAAATTAGTAATTATCTCTATAATATCATCCCCATAAAAAAAAGGTCAATTAGTTTTCTCTACTGCCCTAATTATAAAATACGGCAATGACAGTTATTGTCAAAGTAAATAAAAACTTAGCATCAGATTAAAATTTGTCAAAAAAAGCGTACCGCAATCATTTCTCGTTGCAGTACGCTTCTCATATTTTTGTATCATTAAGTTACTCGTATATTTTAATTTATTCTATGCCTTCTGCCCTTACGCAAACAATTCTTTCACCATTGCGACATCGAAAGTAACATTTTCCACTTTGTTGACCTCGATGCGATACAATGCATTTGCAGCGATATGCTCTGCTGCCTGCTCTAAATCACGGATACCTGTTGTATGTGCGTAAAGATCAACGACTGCCTCAACTGCTTCTGGTGTAACGATGCACTCACCCTCACGAAGACCCATGCGGCGCAGTACCTTAGGCAAGGAGAATTTTGTGAAAATAATCTTCTTCTCTTCCTTTGTGTAGTCTGGAATGTCGATCACGGCAAAACGAGACATAAGTGGAGCACTGATCTGATCCTTATTATTGGCAGTTGCAATCGGGTAAACGCCGCCAGTCGGAACCATACACTCCATATAATTATCAGTAAATCCAAGATTATCAAGAAGTGTCAAAAGTACATCGGCTGGGTTGCCGCTGCCCTTACTTGATGCTGCTTTGTCAAGCTCGTTGATGATGAATACAAGATTTGATTCACGCGCTGCTGAGAAAGCTTCCATTATAATACCTGGTTTTGCATTTGCTAGATACGTGAGCTTCCAGTTAACTGCTCTGGATCGTTGATGGAACTCATATCGAGTGTGGTCCACGGCAGCTTCAGGATTCTGGCAACTGCATAGGCAATCTGAGATTTTCCAGTACCAGCCGGTCCTACAAGTAAAAGACCATATGCCGGAAGTGTGTGTGTACGGTTAATCTGAATGATAGTCTCTATAATTCTTTGCTTTACGCGCTCCATGCCGTAAAGTTCTTCGTCAAGCACCTGACGGGCATACTCTGGATCAATTGCCTCAAAATAATTGCTCTTCCACTGGATATTCATCATAATAGAAAGCGCACGCTGCGCATGGCGCTTCTCCTCTGGGGAAACCTCGTGAGAACGCGCTACAGCCAGATTTCGTCTCGCCCACAGACGAATATTGTCTGGAAGTGTCTTTCCTGCACATGTCAAAAAGTCTGTAATGCTCTGAAGCTAGTGATCTTCATGTCATCGCCAAGCTCTTCTTTATCTTCATCTTCAGCCTCTTCTGCTGGTGCATCGCTTGCAAGCAGACGGTCAATCATAAACTGTAAGAAACCATCCTCTGCTGAAAGCTTTGTACCGCCGCCAAATGCGATCTCGCGAATCTTATAAACTGCATATCCTTCTGCTGTATTTTCTCCTGACAAACGCACATTGATATGGTTGTCGCCAAGCCAACGCACAAGTCCGACAAAACGTGAATCTACCTTCAAAATATCAGCGGTATAGGATTCTTTTGAATTTTCCTCTTTAAATTCAAATGCTGTTCTCTTTGTCGGATTGGTAAAAAATCCAGTGGAATGATGCGCATGCTCTTTGTCTTTATTATCTAGAACAAAAATTGGATGCTCTGGTGTAGAGATCTCTTCGTTAGAACGAAATGTCGTATATGTACACTCCGGATTAACCTTTTCTTCTGTCTGGTTACTGAAATCAAAAACTCTCATTTTCTTCCTCGCTTATTTGATGTCGTTGTTGATGATTCCAATCTACAGCCATATTTTAACAGCAGGCTACCTATTGGCTTCGTCATGGTTTCAGTATAGCGCATCTGCACGCTTCGGTCAATTACAAAACAAAAGTCAAACTCGTTTTGCACCCATGTGGCACTGCGTCTACAATTTGCATCGTGCTTTATGAGCACTCACGATTTGCTGTACGATCAAAAGTCCTAATCCATGCCGCAAATCCAGACGCTCGTCTGTGCTTTCCATATAATGTGGCTTTTTTTCTAACTCGCATCGTTTCTCAGGTGAGATCCCGATGCCATCGTCTGTAACAGAGAGGATAAGACAATTCTTCGCATATTTTTTTGTGCACTCCAGCGCAAGATAAATTTTGCAGCCATCTGGATTATGCTTGATACTGTTTTGCACAAGATTACTGATTGCGCGCAGAATTAAACGAGCATCCCCTTCCAAAACTGCATTTTCAGCATTCTCTGCAATTTCAATTTCGATCGTATATGTATCTGAAATGCCAGAATTAAGTAGTTCCGCTGCGTAAGAACGGATAAGCTTTGATAAGCGAATGACTTCCAGATGAAGCGGCTGCATTTCATATTCTAACTGCGATACCAAATTTAAGTCCTGTACAAGCTCTTTGATCTTCACGCTTTGATTTCGCACAATCTCGCTTGCTCCTTGATTGATGCACTAGCCTCTTTGCTCTGTGCAATACGCTCTGCATATCCCATAATCATGGAAAGCGGTGTGCGAATATCATGAGAAACACCGCTAATCCAGTTGGCTCTCGCCTCATTTTGTTTACTTAAAATGTTTGATGCCTTATTTACACTTTCTGCAATTTCAGCCAGTTCTCCATCCACATGAAGGGAAATTGCCTTGCCATCCGATAGTTTTTCCACTGCCGCTACAATCGGTTCCGTATTTCGAATGATCTTGCGCCTTGAGTAATAATACGCAATAAACAAGCATATAAGATCCGTTCCCAGCATTCCCATAAGAAAAAGCGGAAGTCTCTGAATTGCCGCGATTGAATAATAATTACTGGTTAACTTCATATAGCTGTTTTTCGGATATCCTAGTACCAAAAGACCATCGGCCGTATTCCAGACAAAAACAGGATAATCAGCCAAATACCCCTTGGAAAATAATGCAACATCCTGAATCGTATAGCTTTGCGGAATCTCAGCAGGCAAGTCAAATGCCCAAAAGCAATTGCCATCAGGCGTCAGATACAGCGCCCAAATATTTTGCTCACGCAATCTTTGTGCTGCCTCCTCTGATAAGGCATCATGAGTTACCGAAGCGGCAGTTCGCTCCAACATTGTTCGAGGAGACGTAGCTCCATAATCTTCTGTCACAGTTTTATGAAATGCGACAACAAAAATTATTACATTGATAAATAATAGAAGTAGAATAAATGCGGCAAACGATGCCAGATATTTTGAAATATATGCGCCAAATGATTTCATGATCTCTGACCTCACTTTCGCATAATCAATTTGTAGCCCAAACCCTTAATTGTGATCAATGACTTGGGATTTGACGGATCCGTTTCGATCTTTTCTCGTACACGCCGCACATGGGCATTCAAACTATTTTCATAGCCAAATGGATTGTCGCCCCATAGTGCTTCGCAAAGCGCATCAACGGTGATAATTTTTCCTTCATTGCGGGCAAGTGTTAACAGCATGTGTTCCTTTGCCGTTAAAAAGAAAATCTCGTTTCCTTTGTAGACTTCTGCTCTATCAAAATCTACCGTGCATCCATCCAGCACAACCAGTGGATTGTCTTCCTTATAAGAGCGACGCAGTACTGCATAAATGCGAAGTATCAATTCCTGCGGCAAAAATGGTTTTACAATATAATCATCTGCTCCAAGCCCCAGCCCGGCAAGTTTGTCCGCTGCCTCATCCTTCGCAGTCAAAAAGATGATCGGCACATCAGTAAATGAGCGAAGCTGCTCCATCAAAGAAAAACCATCTTTATCTGGCAGCATCACATCCAAAATGATCAGATCCGGTTTTCCTTTTTTTGCCTCTGCAACCGCTTCTTTCCCCGTAGCAGCCATAAGAATTTTTTGAAAACCAGCATCTTTTAAAATATCGGATAGCATTTTCAGCAAATCCGGCTCGTCATCCACAAGCAAAAGTGTTTTTATGTATAAAAATGAATTGTCCATCGTGTTTCCTCCAACTACAACCATATGTATCGTTATCGCTATCATTACAGCTACAATCATAATCACAATTATAGTTATGACTGCAACCACAACCACACCCACAACCAGCGATAGTATATCACAGAGAATCTCATCTGAGGGGCATATCTCAAAAAAGTAAGGTAAAAGTAAGGACGCGAGAAGATTATTGTCAGGTTCACGTTGTACGATAGAAGCATCGAAAAACCCACACTTATCTATCAGGAGGAAATGTTCTTATGAACTATGTTACAGATCGCGCTACCGATCATACTACAGACTGCATTATCACCACCGAACAGTTGACAAAGAAATACAAAAATTTCACTTCTGTCAACAATGTTTCGCTTCACATCCGCAAAGGCAGTATCTATGGTTTTCTCGGTCCGAATGGGGCTGGAAAATCTACCACGATGAAAATGCTTTTGGGTCTGACCAAGCCGACATCTGGCAGCTTTACCATTGACGGAAAACACTTCCCAGCTGATCGCCTTGCAATCTTAAAGGAGATTGGTTCCTTTATCGAATCGCCTTCGTTTTATTCCAATCTGACAGGACGAGAAAATCTTGATATTATTCGCAAAATTTTAAAACTGCCGAAAAGTACTGTGGACGAGGCTTTAGAATTAGTTGGTCTAACTGAATTTGGTGACCGACTGGCAAAAAAATATTCACTTGGTATGAAGCAGCGTCTTGGTCTTGCTGGTGCTTTGCTTGGCCGACCGCCTATTCTGATTTTAGATGAGCCGACCAATGGTCTTGACCCATCCGGTATCCATGAAATTCGCAATCTCGTAAAATCTCTGCCCACGCTTTATGATTGTACCGTCTTAATCTCATCCCATATGTTATCCGAGATTGAGTTGATGGCAAATGACATTGGCATTCTCAATCATGGCCGACTATTATTTGAAGGCAGCTAGATGAACTGCGGCGAAACGCCTTGCAGGCTGGATTTGCAGCTGACAATCTAGAAG
>ENA-OQCN01000888-OQCN01000888.1-human-gut-metagenome-genome-assembly--contig:-NODE-888-length-15715-cov-2.850141_pt1 | contig 15715 bp, 14 predicted proteins | sample MGYA00242497_ERZ504576 | MGnify/ENA primary metagenome ERZ504576 (study PRJEB26092, sample SAMD00036296) | human gut metagenome | host: Homo sapiens | study: EMG produced TPA metagenomics assembly of... | reverse complement strand
TGACACAGCACATGGCATTCTACACAAAAGAAGCAGTAGAGAGCATGGTACGCTGCGGCGTAGAGGGCATTGTGCAGATGGAAAAGACAGGAAGCTGCAGAACAATGCTGACGAAATAAAATATTACCTTACAATATGCACACTAAAAATATCTAATATAGGTACAGTGTGCACATTGATACAATACTGATTTTATGATAAACTACATTCAAGATTGACAGAGGAAAGAGAGGCATTTAAAGGAAAGCAAAGTTCAATGAGGAACATTTCCCTGCCGATCTATTTCTATAGTCAAAATACTTTAATGAATTAAAGCAAAACAGCACAATGGTGAAATGGAGGAATCAGATATGAGAAAATATGCAGCAATGGGACTTACAGCAGTGCTGGCAGCAGCATCATTTCCGGCAGCCGTACTGGCAGACGAGGCAGATGTAAAGAGTGTAAGAATTGGAGCACCATATGATCCGGTTACTATGGATTACGCAGAATTAAATGTAGATCCGGCAACATATATTGATACTTTAATCAGCGATACCCTGATTCGCAGTAAGCAGGGTGAGTACATTGGAGGAGCAGCAGAGAGCTGGGAGACAAGCGAGGATGGAAAGACCTGGACATTTAAACTGAAGGAAGGCTTAACTTACAGTGATGGAGAGACACCGATTACCTCCGAGGATTTTGTTTATGCAGCAAAGCGTCTGATGGATCCAGAGGCAGGTCACTATAATGCAGAGAGCGGATATATTCTGGAGAATGGCGAGGAATATTATGCAGGAGAGTGTGAGTGGGACGAGGTTGGTATAAAGGCAGTAGATGATCTGACAATCGAGTATACCTTCAAGAATCCGCAGTATGAGAGTACATTTACATCAACAAGCTTATTTGCACCGCTTGAGGAGAGCTTCGTTGATTCACTTGGAACAGAGTATGGTTCTTCAGCAGATAAAATTTTGACAAATGGACCGTTCATCGTGTCAGACTGGGTATCTGATTCTACAATGACACTTGTAAAGAATGAGAACTACTGGGATGCAGACAGTATCAATATGGACGAGATGGATTTTAAATTTAACGTAACAGGTGATACTGGCGTAGATATGATGCTTGCAGATGAGCTTGATTTTGTTCCGACTGGAAGTGCTATGCAGCAGCAGACACTGACAGATGCAGGCTTTGAGAGCAGCAAGTACACCACATCTTATCGCTGCCTGAACATTAATCATGCAGGAAAGACAGAGGAAACAGGATTATTCCTTGGCAATGCAAACTTTAGAAAGGCAGTCAGCTATGCAATCGATCGTACAGCACTTTGCGCATCTGTTATGACAAGCGATGAGCCAGCAAATCGTCTGACAGCACCGTCAGAGGCAGGTGTAACTGGTATCTTTGACGAGGAGTTTGAATACGAGGGATGGCCGGCAAGCGCAGATGTAGAGAAGGCTCAGGAATACTTAAATGCAGCACTTGATGAGCTTGGAAAGGCAGCTGATGAGATTCCAACATTCGAGCTTCTTTGCTATGAGTCACAGGGAAGCATCGATGTATTGGCAGCTGTTCAGGATATGTTAAAGAAAAATCTTGGCATTGAGACAACTATCAACTCTCAGACAATTCAGGTGATGGTATCAAATGCAATGAGCGGTGACTACGATTTCTGGTATGGCGGAAATTCTCTTGAGATTCCGGATGCATTGACTGGCTTTTTAAGTGGATACACGAGCGCAATGCAGTCTGCACTTAGAGGCTATTCAAATGAGGAATATGATAAGCTGTATGATGAGGCAATTGCTTCCCCAACTATTGAGGATAGAAAGGCAAACTACTTCGAGGTTGAAAAATTCTTCTGTGATAATACACTGAATCTGATCCTTGGATGGACAGACGGCGGTTTCCAGTATAAGAGTGGTTACACTGGATTCTATAACACAACTGAGACTGATTTTACCTATCTGGATTATGCAGAATAATTTTAGAATTGCGAGAGTTGCACAGTAACGGAGCAATTTGTGGGTATAGTTGGAGGGAAAAGCTTTCCAACATTATAAAATAAAAAGTAAAGACGCCGATCTGTGGAAACTCCAAAGAGAGGCGTCTTATTTTTAAGGAGGAAATATGCTCAAATATATAGGAAAAAAAGTATTGATTGCAATCGCGACAGTCTTTGTGCTGGCAACGGCAACATTCTTTTTAATGAAGCTGATTCCTGGAGATCCATTCTTAAATGATAAGATCCCGGTGGCCGTGCAGGATAAGCAAAGAGCGTTTTATGGTCTTGATAAGCCAGTACCGCAGCAATATCTGACTTACATGAACAATTTGCTGCATGGAGATCTTGGTTATTCCATCAAAAAGACAGGAAAAACAGTAGTGGATATCATTAAGGAAGCCTTCCCTGTGTCTGCAAAGCTTGGTTTGATTTCATTACTTTTTGCAGAAGCAGTTGGTCTTTTCTTTGGTATTTTATGTGCTCAGTTTCGAGGAAAATGGCCAGATTATCTGTTGATGGTAGTGGCAGTTTTAGGAATTGCCCTTCCAAGTATGGTGTTAGGCCCGATTCTTCGTATGATTTTTGGTGTAAAGCTTGGCATCCTTCCAGTAACAGGATGGGGAAAACTAAATCAGATTATCCTTCCGGCACTTGTTCTTGGTCTTGGAACTGTTGCAGGAAATACAAGAAATATGAGAGCGAGCATGTTAGCCATAACAACACAGGATTATGTAAAGACGGCAAGAGCGAAAGGTCTTTCGCCAATTAGAGTTGTATTAAAGCATCAGTTAAAAACTCACTTGTTCCGATCATTCCAAATCTTGGTGTGCAGATCGCAGGTGTTTTGATGGGTTCATTTGTCGTAGAGAGCATGTTTTTAATTCCTGGACTGGGACGATATTTTGTCGATTCAGTCACTAATCTTGATTATCCGCTGATCATGGGTCTTACAGTATTTTATGGTGCATTTCTAGTTACAATGAATCTAATAGTTGATGTACTGTATGGATTAATCGATCCGCGAATCCGCGTAAAGTAAAGGAGAAAAGATGAATACTGATACAACAAAAAAAGTGCAAGCTGCAGAAGTAACATTTGCAGATGATGCGTTTTCTCCACTTCCAGAGGGAGCACTTGATCAGGATCAGATTGCAAGGAAAAAGACAACCTATTTTAAGGATGTATGGAGAAATTTTAAGAAGAATAAGCCAGCTGTAATCAGCTTGGTGGTTATTGCTGTCATGATATTTTTTGTCCTGTTTGGACCGATGATGACAAAATTTGATTATTATTCTAATGATTACAGCTGTTCAAATCAGGGACCAAATGCCGTTCACTGGTTTGGAACAGATAATCTTGGACGTGATCTTTGGACACGCGTGTGGGCAGGAGGAAGAGTATCCCTTATTATTGCGATTTTAGCTACGCTTATTCCAGAGATTATTGGAATGGCAGTAGGCGGCATCTCGGGTTATCTTGGCGGTTGGGCAGATACAGTAATTATGCGCACAATCGATGTGTTAATGGGCATTCCAAGCTTAATCTACATGATTCTTTTGATGGTTGTAATGGGAAGCGGAAATATTGCAACGCTTGTAATTGCAATGAGTATCACCGGCTGGATGGGTGCCGCAAGAAGCACAAGAGGTCTTGTTTTACAGCTAAAGACTCGTGAGTTTGTAGTAGCATCAGAGACGCTTGGTGCATCGTCTGGATGGATCATTGCAAGACGTTTGATTCCAAACACACTCGGCATTCGCGTAGTCAGCATTACAATGTCGCTTCCAAGCGTCATTTTCTACGAAGCATTTTTAAGCTATATCGGACTTGGCGTGACACCGCCGCAGCCAAGCTGGGGTCAGTTAATCAAGGCAGCAGGAGAGACCTTCCGTTATTATCCATACCAATTTATCATTCCGTGTCTGTGCGTTAGCATCACAATGCTTTGCTTTAACCTGATTGGAGACGGACTTAGAGATGCACTTGATCCAAAGCTTCGTGCGTAAATAGATAATGCATTCGTCATAGAAAAAGTGAAACGAGCAGAGCCGCAGTATTTTTGTATTTCGGCAGAATGAGAGGAATCATGGAAAAGGAAAAAATCTTAGAGGTAAAGGATTTAAAAGTATCCTTTCAGACCTTTCAGGGAAGCGTTCAGGCAGTGCGTGGCGTTTCCTGGCATTTAAATAAAAAAGAAACGATTGCAATCGTAGGTGAGTCTGGCTGTGGAAAAACAGTTACAATTCAGACAGTTATCGGATTAAATCCAAAGAAAAACGGCAGTATTAAGGGCGGAGAGGTTCTTTTTAACAAAGAAAATCTGCTTGATTTGACACCTAAACAGATGAGAAAGCTGCAGGGCAATCAGCTCTCAATAATTTTTCAGGATCCATTTACATTTTTAAATCCGACAATGACAGTTGGGGAGCAGATCATGGAGCCATACATGCAGCACTATAAGGTTTCCAGAGAAGAAGCAAGAAAAAAGGCAGTCGAGATCTTAAAGATGATTTCACTTCCGTCACCAGAGGAAAATATGAAGCGCTATCCGCATCAGCTTTCAGGCGGTATGCGCCAGCGTATCATGATTGCAATGTCACTCATCTGTAATCCAAAGGTATTATTTGCTGACGAGCCAACTACAGCGCTTGATGTGACGATTCAGGCACAGATCATTGAACTAATGAATGATTTGAAGGATAAGATTGATACGTCAATTGTTTTAATCACACATGATATGGGCGTTGTTGCAAATATGGCAGACCGAATCTACGTTATGTATGCTGGTCAAATCGTAGAGCATGGCGACTGCGATACGATCTTTCATCATCCAAAGCATCCGTACACATGGGGACTTTTAAGCAGTGTGCCGCGTCTTGATAAAAGAGTAAGCGAAGACCTCTATTCAATTCCGGGAACACCGCCGGATTTGTTGGCACCGCCTGTCGGATGTGCGTTTGCTGCCAGATGCAAATATGCAATGAACATCTGCCGCACAAGTCAGCCACCGTGTATTAATTTTTCAGAACTAGATCATTATGCATCCTGCTGGCTCAATCATCCAGAGTGTATTAAAAGAAATGGAGCACCAAAGAGTCCTGTTGAAGCACAGAACATAAAGGAGGAGAACTGATGGGAACGACAAAAGAACCAATCCTCGAATTGAAAAATGTAAAAACAACCTTCAAAGTGCCAAAGGGTATTTTAAAGGCGGTAAATGGTGTAGATCTGACTATTTATAAAGGTGAGACTGTGGGACTTGTTGGTGAGTCGGGATGTGGAAAAAGTACGCTTGGAAAAACAATTATGCGATTATATCGCCCAGATGAAGGACAGGTAATGTTTGAGGGACAAGATATCTGGCGCTACAACAAAAAGGAAAAGAAAGAGTACACCAAAAATGTGCAGATGATCTTTCAGGACCCGTATGCTTGTCTTGATCCTCTTAGTGTAGTAAGTGATATTGTTGCAGAGGGCATGAAGATCCACAAGATGTATAAAGGACCAGAATTAGAGGAGCGCGTGTTGGAGCTTCTTAAAATGGTCGGCTTAAATAAGGATCATGCAAACAGGTTTCCGCACGAATTCTCAGGCGGACAGCGTCAACGTATCGGAATTGCCAGAGCGCTCTCGCTTGAACCAAAGCTGATCGTATGTGATGAGCCGATCTCTGCACTGGATGTTTCTATTCAGGCACAGGTCGTAAATTTACTTAAGCGTCTTCAGCAGCAGATGGGATTATCTTATTTGTTTATCACACACGATCTGTCAATGGTGCGCCAGATATCAAACCGTATTGCCGTAATGTATTTGGGTTCACTTGTTGAGATTGCAGACAGCGAGGATATTTATATTAAAAACCGTCATCCATACACGAAAGCACTTCTTTCTGCTATTCCGATTGCCGATCCGACAATTGAGCGTGAGCGAAAAAGAATACTTCTTCAAGGTGATGTGCCAAGCCCGGTCAATCTGCCGCAGGGCTGCAATTTCTGCAATCGCTGTCCATATGCGACACAGCTTTGCAAGGAGAGAAAACCGCAGCTTCGTGAGATCGAGCCGGGACATTTTACGGCGTGTCATCGTGCGGAGGAGATGTAAAGGAAGGTTACGAAACGCCCTTCGGTGATGGTTTCGTCGGCGCATTCGTGAAAGCATACACCTCAGGGCTGCTTAAGCATACATTACGTCTCCGATAGGAATTTATCGATCTTGACGGCGGTCTGCAGCTGGAAGGTGATGTCAGAATCATCGAGCGATACACCAAGCAGCTTTTCAAGCTTTTCTAAGCGCATCAAAAGTGTATTTCGGTGAAGAAAGAGTGCATTTGCAGTCTGTACCTTATTGCAGCGGCAGTCGAGCCACATGCACAGCGTTTCATAAAGATGGGCATCGTGAGCTTTGTCATATTCTCGGATCGGATCAAGAAAACGAGCAGTATATTCGCGCATAACAGAGGCCGTCGGAATTTCAAAAAGAAGCTGATAAAAGCCTAGATCACCGTAAGAGATTAAGTGACGATTGTCACCAAGAAGTTTCCATGAAAGCAAGCTTCGTTTTGCCTGAATATATGATTCGCGAATGCCAAAAAGACGTGAACGGACATTACCTTTTCCAACGCAAAATTTTGTGCCGGGATATTGCTGTTCCATACGTATCGTTAGTGATTCAAAGAAACGATCAGCTGATTGCTCCTGTGAGTTGGTATTTATGGGAAGCACAAATACGTTAGCGCTGTTTCTTGCAACATGCCATGTGCTTCCAGTTTCTTTTTGCGTGATATAGCTAAGTTTTGTCGCAAGCATACGGAAAAATTCAGATGATGTTTCTGTAAAGGAAGGTCCGTGCATCGCTTCAAGCTTTTGAAAATAAGCAGATGCATTCATCATCTCAAATATGTACACACAGTAGTTATAGCTTGGCAGATATCCCAGAAATAATGCCTGATTTAGTGTGGCGATATCATCTACATTTGTATTCTGGAAAAAGAGTGAGTACCAGAAAGAATTGGCGATTATAGCATCCTTCTCGCGATCCTGAATCAGATTGATGATGTCTTTTGTGATGGAGTTTACATAGGCAAGACTTGTATGAGAGAAGACTGGAAGCTTAAGCTTATCAGCAAGCTGTCGGATCTCATCATCAAGATTTTCTTCAAGAATGTAATGGTGGCCGACAAGAAATAAAATGCCGGCGGCATCATTTTGTGCCGCATCGCGAATCAGCTGAGCAAGCTCCACCTTTTCAACAACAGCGTTGGCACCATAATAAATTAAAAATTCACCGCCGCTTACCCATTCACCGATTGGAGGACATAAAATCACGTAAGGCCAAGTGACAGTCCTAGACAGTCCCGCAGCTCCGCCAATCAGCTTCATATGGGAGAGAGAAGGCAGCGATAATAAATCTTTTGCAGTAGTCATAAAGTAAACCTCCTTGTCAGACAAGTGTAAGTGATTTCTGCGAAAATTTCAATAGATTAGGGAGGAGAATGACATGAAAACAGTAATTTACGCGAGAGTTATCAATCAGTATCGGATGAACCAATTGAAAATGGAATGGTCGAGATTGAAGATGACCATATTGTGTATGTCGGAGAAAAGCGTGAATGCACCGACTCTGATGCACAGATTTTTGACTTAGAAGGAAAGACTGTTATGCCGGGCTTTATTGATGCACACGCCCATCTTTGTGGAAGCGAGAGCATTCATAAGACTGGTGACACACCATATGATCTGCTTTTGACGACTGTTCGTGATCTTAAAGATCTGGTGGATGCCGGTGTGACAGGTGTGCGTGACATGAGCGCATTTGGTGCTTCATTAAAGCGTGCGATTGAAGCTGGATTGATCAAGGGACCGCGTATCATGCCGGGCGGAAGAGTTATGAGCATTTCCTCAGGCCACTGCGATATGAATCCGATGCTGTCACCAGAGGAATCGAATCAGCGTGATCTTATTGGCTGCCTGGTGGATGGTCCGGAGGATTGTTATAGAAAGACAAGACAGCAGTTTCGTGAGGGTGCACAGTTTATCAAAATTTGTGCAACTGGCGGTGTATCATCGGCAGTCGATGATTTTAATGATATTGAATTTTCACCAGAGGAAATCCGTGTAATCGTGGAAGAGGCAGCGCGTCACAATACATACGTTACTGCACACTGCACAGGAACAGAGGGCACAAAGCAGGCTATTAAAAACGGTGTTAAATGTATTGAGCATGGTGTTCTACTAGATGAGGAGTGCGTACAGATGATGGCAGAAAAGAACATTCCGCTTGTTACCACGCTTTCTGTATCACTTGGCCTTGCTGATATGAAGGGGCTGCCAGATTATATGACGAAAAAAGCAAAAGCACTTGGCGATGCATCAAAGCATTCATTTGCACTTGCACATCAATATGGCATTCGAGTTGCACTTGGAACAGATTATTCTAACTCACCAAATACACCGTTTCATGAAATCGGAAAAGAATTTTACAGCCTGACGCGCTGCGGATATACCAATATGGAAGCCATCAAAGCAGGAACTATTAACGGTGCGTATTTGATGAAGTCTGATGATAAGTTCGGAAGCCTAGAGGCAGGAAAGCTGGCTGATCTTGTTGTAGTAGATGGTGATCCGTCAGAGGATATCATGTTGCTTGCAAACGCAGATCATGTGCGCCTCGTAATGATCGGCGGTGAGATAAAGAAGAATACGCTGTAAAAGAAGGGAGAAAGTGATGATTCAAAAGGACGAGATCAGACAAGTATTAGAGTCTGCAAAGGCGCTTGGAATCGAGTTTGCCGAGCTGTTTTTTGAAGACAGAGAGGAGACGAATATTCCCTGCATAGAAACTGTGATTCAAGGCGTGAAGAGTCTTCGCATATGCGGAGCAGGTCTCTATCTTATACAAGGACTTTCAAATGTCTATCTTTATACAAATCAGGTGACAAAGGAAGCACTTCTTGATTTAGTTAAAAAGGGAGCAGAAATGCTTGAGATAAAAGCTAGAGCAGCTGCCGCTGGAATTGTTTTAACAGAGAAGTCCTACCATAATCCCTGCCCTGTTGTGAAGTATCCGTCACAGATTAGCAATCAGGACAAAATCAATGTGCTTTTGCAGGCAGACAAAGCCGCAAGAAGTGCAAGCGTCAATGTGCGTTCATTAAATGTAAACTATTTTGATACGGATCAGCGCGTGCTGATCGCAAACACCGAAGGCCTTTACACGACGGACCGCCGTGTCACAACGAGAATGCGCATGCAGGCAGTTGTCGCAGATGGTGACAGTGCATATGGCACATGGGACGATTATACAAAGGCTTCCGGCTTTGAGGCTTATGATGATGAGCTTTCTTATACGAGCTTTGCAAAGGATATGGTAAAGCGAGCCGATCGCATCCGCACGGCTGGAAGCATTTCACCATGCACAGTTCCAGTTGTGTTGGCGGCAGGCGGCTGCGGAACGCTGTGGCATGAGAGCTGCGGCCACTCACTTGAGGCCATTGCGATTGCCCACCGTTCAAGTGCATTTGTGGATAAGATCGGAGAAAAGGTAGCAAGTGATAAGGTTACACTTGTAGATGATGGAACGCTGCCAGGTCAGTATGGTTCTGCTGCGATTGATGATGAGGGTCATCCGATGCAGCGAAATATTTTAATTGAAAATGGTGTTTTAAAATCTTACATGTGTGACCGCTATTACGGAAAGCTTCTTGGAATGGAAAGTACAGGAAGCGGAAGAAGACAAAATTATACATATGCGCCAGTATCAAGAATGACGAATACATGTCTGGCAGAGGGCAGTGACGATGAGGATGAGATTGTGCGCAGTGTGGACAATGGCCTGTATGTTGAGAGCATCGGAGGAGGCTTCGGCGGTATGCAGTTTTCGCTTGAAGTAAAAGAAGGCTTCTGGATTAAAAATGGCCAGATCGACCGTGATCATCAGGTAAAAAACATTATGCTGACGGGAAATGGAATTGATGTGATTAAGCGCATTGACCGCGTTGGAAAAAAGATGAAATATGAAAAAGGCGGCTTCTGTGGTGCAAGCTCAGGTCTGATTCCAACAACAACACCGCAGCCAATGGTGCGAATTTCCCATATGGCGATTGGGTGATTTTGAGTTAAAGAGCATATAACGAGGAAAGGCAAACATATGAAAGAATGTATGAGAGAACTAAAAGCATATAAGGCGGCTATGCAGTCTCTTCCAAGTGGATGTCTGGCAGCTGAGGCCGAGGCAGAAAAGCAGGAAAAGCTTTCTGTTGAGATAACAGGTTCACAGACTGGTCCGATGAGCTGCAGCGAACAGACGGAGCTCTTTGTGCGTGCATCGGGTCAAAAGACAGGTATGGTTTATACGCAAAAGCTGGATGCAAACGCAAGTGACGTGATTGCACAGGCACTGACAAATAGTGAGGCTTCTGCTGCTAAAAAGGCAGAGCCGATGGCGGCAGCAGATTACTGGGAAATGGATGTGGCAAAGGATTCAAATTATGAACAGGCAAAAACACTTGTCTCTATCGAAACCTTAAAGAATAAGGCAAAAACACTTGCCGGACAGTTAGAGGAAAGCTTTGGGTGTCAAGTGCGTCTTAATCTTTCTCAGACAATCCTTACTATGGGAATTGTGAACACCAATAATATAGAAGAAACAGCTTCAGTTTGTCGCTTTGCGGCAGAGGCGGCAGCAGATGGATATGAGGGCTATGCGTGTGCACTCACGCTTGATGAGCTGTCACCAGAGCCTTTTATTCATGAATTTTCAAATCGCCGATTCTTAGATGTGCCGACAATTTTGGCTGAGCCTGGTGTGTACCGCGCTGTGCTTTCATCACAGGCAGTAAATAATATTTTAATTACAGCGTGGCAGATGTTTACCGCAAAGCGTGCCAGAAGCGGTGCGACACCACTTGCTGGAAAGGAAAACAAAAAGATCTTTTCAGACTGCATTACGATACGTGATTACAAGGGCGGCGCTGATTCAAAGAACAGCGTACAGTGTGGCTTTTCATGGAAAATGGACTGCGAGGGTGTGCCAAGCCGTGACTTAACACTTGTTGAAAATGGCGTGTTAAAGGGCTGGATGCATAATCTTTCAAGTGCAGCAGCAGCGGGGTTCGTTCTACAGGAAATGCAGGCCGAAAGACACTTTTAAGCGGAAATATTCATACCGATATGGCAATTATGCCGAAAAACTTTACTATCGAGTCAGGAACGGCAAGCTTAGAACAACTGATTCATGATTGTGATGATGGTGTGTATGTGTTTGAAAATTATGACCAGTTTCATGCATTAAATGTTGTATCAGGCGATTTCTCATTCCCATGCAAGGCAGTGCGCATTAAGGAAGGAAAGCCGGTTGGCATTATGGAAGGACTGACGATGACAGGAAATGTGGCAGAGCTGTTTGCCAGAGTAGAGCAAGTCGGAAGTGACCGAGTTATCAATCCGCTTGTTATGTATGACAGTTATACTGTGTCTGGCCCTGCGATGCTTGTAAAATCACTGAAAATTAGCGGCTGATAAAAAGGTTAGGAAAATCAGAAAGGCAGGTTTTAATATATATGAAGATTATCGAGCAGGAAGAAGTAAGAAAGCTTCTGCAGCCAAAGGACTGCATTCAATTAATGGCAGAGGCATTAAAAGGTCTTGAAAGCGGAGAGTATGCTCAGCCGGCACGTCTGATCACAGTTATGCCGAATACAGCAAAATTTGGTTTCATGCCAGCATATGTAGGTGACTATTTTGGTGCAAAAGTGATCTCTGCATTTGCACCGAATATGGGAACAAAATATCCGTCTCATATAGGTTATGTTATGCTGTTTGAGTCAGCGCACAGCACTGTAGCAGGTATGATAGAGGCTGGAAGCATCACCGAGATTCGTACTGGAGCCGTCAGTGCAGCCGCAACAGATTTGTTAGCCAGAAAGGATTCACATAAATTGGCACTGATTGGAGCCGGAGCACAGGCGCGCTCGCATCTGGCTGCAATCCGCGAGATTCGTGATATTACTTCTGTAACAGTCTACGATCTGTTTCCACAGGCAGCAGAGCGTTTTGCAAAAGATATGCAGGAAAAGTACAAGATTCCAGTTACTGTATGCAGTACCGTAAAGGAAGCAGTCAAAGATGCAGATATCATCTGCACCGTAACACCGTCAAAAGAACCGCTTTTGACAAAGGAAATGGTCAAGCCTGGAACTCATATCAATGCAGTGGGTACCTTTACACCAACTACAAGAGAGGTTTCCTCTGATCTGGTAGCAGCAGCGCGTCTGTATTCCGATCAGACAGAAGCAGCAAAGCGTGAGAGCGGCGAATATCTAATTCCACTTAAAGAAGGGCTGATTAAAGAAGATCATATTGTTGGCTCCATCGGAGAAGTGCTTTTAGGCAAAGCACCAGGAAGAACAGCTGATGATGAAATTACCATCTTTGATGCACTAGGTCTTGCTATTGAGGATGTGGCAAGCGCAAAATATGTGTACGAAAGGGCAGCTTTGTAATGAAATTTGATTTTGAAACACTTGTGGAGCGCTCTGGCGCAAATTTAAAGCTGATGATGACGCCGCCAGAAGTCGTCAAAGCAGGAAATATCAGTCTGGACGGTGCAGAGCCAGATTTTAAAAGTGCGCCTGTCATCGAGGAGGCAGTCATTCGCTTTGCAAAGAACGGACTATACGGATTTACATTGCCGGATGAAGATTACAAAAGTGCAGTAACAAAATGGATGCAGATGAGCCGAAAAACACAAATTAAGCCAGAGTGGATCGTTACAACGCTCGGAACTATTTATTCGCTTGCAACCACGATTCGTCTTGTATGTACGGATCCTGATGATGGTATAATAGTGACAACACCTGTTTATAATCGCTATCGTCAGGCGGCTGATCGTCTCAATAAAAGGACAGTGGAATGTCCGCTTCTATACGACAGTGTGAATGGCAGATATCAAATGGATTTTGACGCAATCAGGTCAGCTATGGCAAATCCAAATAATAAGCTGTTTGTGCTTTGCAATCCTCATAACCCGATTGGTCAGATCTGGAAAGAAAAAGATCTGGTGCGTCTGGCAGAGTTAGCAAATCGCTACGGTGTTATCGTTTACTCGGATGAGATTTTTGCAGATAACTGCTATCAGGGACTGATATGTCCGTGCTACCTTGATATCAAAGGTGCAAAGTCACATGCGATTGTCGCGACAGGACTGGGAAAATCATTTGGCTTTACAGGAGTAAACCATGCAAACATTATAATCGCAGATGATGAACTTCGCGCGCGCTTTACGGACAGGCGGACTCGTGACCACTACGGAAGTCTCGATCCGTGTGTATATGAGTGTGTACTTCTGCTTATACCAAAGATGGCAAGGCATGGGTCGATGCGTCAAATGCGTATGTCTGGGAAAATATGTGTGTGCTTCGCGACTATTTTGCAAAGCACCTGCCAAAAGCAAGAGTGTGCGGCGGCGAAGGCGCCTATATCTTGTGGATCGACTGGTCAGCATATTTTTCAAGTGGTGACGAATTAAACGAATTTCTAGTTAAAAAAGCTCATGTGTGCCTAGGTGAGGGAAGTGATTACGACAGTCCACTGTTTACGCGCGTGTGCATGGCAACACCAAGGAAATGCCTGATCAAGACACTCGAATCAATAGGAGAGGCTTTTTCCAAACTTGGAAAAGAAAAATAGGCATAATAGGAAAATAAGAATTTATACACAAAAGAAACAATATAAGTAAAATAAGCTATTAAAAGTGAAAAACATGACGTTTAATCATTATTTTAATAATATTGGTTGACATTTAACCCTATTTTCATGATTTTGAGGCTTAAAAATTAAAGAAAAAAGTTTGGCGGAATCGCATAGAGTGCTGTGCGGTTCCGCCTTTTTTGTGTCGAAATGGCGGTTATGCAGTACAGTTGTTTGTGCTATAATTATACTAAAGAAGATGAAAAGAAAGCGAAAAGATATAAGAATAGTATTAAGAAAAATCGGAAAAAAGAGAGGTATTGTGTATGAAGAAAAGAAGTTTGAATAAAATAAAGCAAATGGTGTCGATTGGTATGTCATGCATTATGGCAGGTTCTACATGCAATCTTCCAATGATGCTGCATGCAGAAGAGGTTCAGACAGAGAACATGCATACAACTTATATGGTTACTTCATTTGATGAGTTGAACGAAGAGATTGCGTATCAAGCACTGTCAATCGGTGCAGAAGAAAGCGAAATCAACTTTCCTGATACATTAAAGGTAAAAGTGATTCGCCAGGTTGAAGGGGAACCAAGTACAGAAGCAGATGAAGAGGAAGCTAGTACAGAAGCAGTTGAAGAGGAACCAAGTACAGAAGTGGAGGAGGAAACGACTTCAAAAGTTCTGGAATCTCAGACAGAGGCAGAATCTCAGACTGAAGCAGAATCAGAGGTGGAATCAGGGACCGAGACGGAAGTTAAGCCGCAGACGGAAGTTGAGTCACAGATTGAGATAGAATCAGAGTCGCAGACGGAAGTAGAAAACGAAACTTTGGAAAGTGAGTCTGAAACGGAAGTACCGATGACAGAAACAGAGGTACCTGAAACAACAGCGGCATCAGAATCTCAAACACAAGTACCAGAGACAACAGTATCAGAATCTGAGACGGAATCTACCGAACAGCTAGAGTCTGATACTACAGAAGAGGAAAGTAGTATTGTGGTTTCTCTGATAGATAGCATCAAAGGTCTCTTTACACCGGTGGAAGTATATGCGGCAGAGGAATATATTACTTACAGTGCAGGTGAAGGCAATGGTGCAGAAGATAGTCAAGAAGGCGAAGAGTGGACTATCGAACATATTACATGGAAATTAGATGCAGAGAAAAGCTCACTTCCAGAATTTGACAGCAGTGAAGAGTCTGCTGGTGCAGTTTACATATACACGCCAACTATCCCAGAAACCGACGAAAATGGCAACCACTATATTCTGTCAGAAGAAGCAATTTTGCCAGAGATCTATGTCATGGTTGATTGTGTGGATAATGGTATTGTATTATATAGTAGCAATATTGTGGCTAGCGGAACCTGCGGAGCAGAAGGAAATAACGGGGATAATCTGACCTGGATACTGGATGATGAAGGTGTGCTAACCATAAGCGGTACAGGCGCGATGGCGAGTTGGGAGAATGACTCGCCATGGCATGAAAACCAAGATATAAAATCAGTGATGATTGAAGATGGTGTGACAAGTATTGGACACAAGGCATTTTTTAGATGTAGTGGTCTGGCAAATATAACGTTTCCAAATAGTGTAAAAAGTATTGGGGTCAATGCATTTTATGGATGCAGTGGACTAACAAGTATAACGATTCCGAATAGTGTAACAAGTATTGGAGAAGGTGCATTTTATGGATGCAGTGGTCTAACAAGTATAAAGATTCCGAATAGTGTAACAAGTATTGAAACATGGATGTTTTATGGATGTAGTGGTCTGACAAGTATAACGATTCCGAATAGTGTAACAAGTATTGGATCATTGCATTTTATGAATGTAGTGGACTAACAAGTATAAAGATTCCGAATAGTGTAACAAGTATTGGATCATATGTATTTTATAAATGTAGTGGTCTAACAAGTATAACGATTCCGAATAGTGTAACAAGTATTGGATCATATGTATTTTCTGGATGCAGTGGTCTAACTAGTATAAAGATTCCGGATAGTGTAACAAGTATTGTAGACAATGCATTTTCTGGA
>ENA-OQCN01000887-OQCN01000887.1-human-gut-metagenome-genome-assembly--contig:-NODE-887-length-15718-cov-3.825989_pt1 | contig 15718 bp, 18 predicted proteins | sample MGYA00242497_ERZ504576 | MGnify/ENA primary metagenome ERZ504576 (study PRJEB26092, sample SAMD00036296) | human gut metagenome | host: Homo sapiens | study: EMG produced TPA metagenomics assembly of... | reverse complement strand
TACCCGGCCAGCAGGACGGCGGCGGCATAGCTGTCGTGAGCCGCCGCGGCTTGGCCAGAGTCAGGGCCTTTTCCACCTGTTCCCGGCGGGCGTCGTCCCGGGCGGCGGCAAGCACTGTGCCGATGTGGCCGTCGAACAGCTCACTGTAGAGCCGGGCCTGCTTTTTGTCCACGCCCTGCCCGATGCACCACTGGGCGCATTCTTCGGGACTGACCGGGGCCACGGCGAAGCTGATGCAGCGGCTGCGGATGGTGGGCAGCACACCGGCCAGCGAATCTGCCGTCAGCAGGAAGAGCACGCCTTCCGGCGGCTCCTCCATCACCTTCAGCAGGGCGTTGGCGGATTCCTCGTTCATCCGCTCCACATGGTAGAGCAGGACGGCGCGGCCCTCGGCGGAGAGGCTGGTATTGAAAATTTCGGTGCGCATGGCCTTGACCTGACTGACGAGATACCGCCCGCCCGAGCCCATGCCGGTGACGGAGATGGCCTCCCGTACCACGCCGGTCTCGATGCGGCCGCTGTCGCGGTCACCGGCTTTGCCCACGGCACGGCAGCATTCGCCCCGCAGAAGGGCCTCAGCAGGTGCGCCGCCTGCCGGGTAAAGATAGTCTGCCGCCATGCACCGGGCCGCGTAGCCCGCGCCCAGGCCCGTCTCGCCCACCAATAACACGCTGTGGGTCAGGCGGCTGCTGCCCAGCATCAGGCGGATGCTGTCTTTCAGGGCCGCATTGCCCGCAAGGCGGTCTATCATCATGTGCGGCTCACCTCCGGTTCTTCCGCTTCCACTGCTCCCGGCGTATCCACGCCCGGACGCTGCGCAGTGCCTGCGGCCCGAAGAAGAGCGCAAATCCCAGCATACTCAGCAGATAGCTCACCTTATACAACCACCCGGCAGTCAGGAAGCTGAACAGCCACATGGCAGCGGCGAAGAGGCCGAAATACTTCACCCTTACCGGGATGACGAAGAACAGCAGCACCTGCACCTCGGGGTAGAGCATGGCGAAAGCCAGCAGCAGCGACAGCGACAGGCAGTAGGTGTCGGCGGGGATGCCGGTGACGAGACAGCCCAGCGCGGTGCCGATCATCCCCAGCAGGAAGTAGAGGTTGAAGCGGAAATCGCCCCACTCCTTTTCCAGCGCCGTGCCGATGAACCATGTGAAGTAGATGCCGAGGATGACGCTCAGCGGCCCGCCCCCCGAAAACGGGATAAAGACGAAGGTGATGAGCCGCCACACCTGCCCCATCAGCAGCAGGCTCCGGCTCAGGCCGAGATAGACCGAGATGAATTGGTTGACGAACAGTTCGATGGCGTAGACTAAAATCTGTCCACCTACGATGATAGAGATGAGGTTGGGGATGCAAAAGCGGCCGTATTTCCGCTCAAGGCGGGAGATCCAGTTCATAGGCAGACGCTCCGTGAAAAGAAATTTTTGCGGCCCATGTCCGGGGCCATTTTCTGTCTTTCATTGTATCATGTTTGCCCGGCCCATTCAAGAAAATCCGTGGGAAGTGCGGGACTCCATTTTGGGGCGGGTATCGGAAGAGTATCCCATCTGGAATGATTTTTTAACTTTTTCCACTGGGTTTTCCACCGATTTTGTGAAAAAGAAGTGGGTTTTCCCACAGTGTTTTCCACTTTTTCCACCGAGTTTTCCACAGAAAATTGAGCTTTGGGTTATACACGATGTATTCCAAAACGGGAAAAGAGGGAAAATCTGGAGAGAAAAGGGGTCGAAGAGCCTTTTTTTGAAAAGAAAGTCGAGGCCAAAAATTTATTTTCTGCGGCGTTTCGCGCTTGGGGCAAAAGCGCCTCTCCCCTCTGGAATTTTTGCGCAGGAGTTTTCCACAAACACTGCCTGGCAAAAACCATGTGTGGAAAACCGTGGGAAAACCCGAGTTTTCCACAAACTTCGCAGGGAGGAGAGAAAAGCGCCCCCGGGGCCGGACGGCCCGCAGAGGCGCTGGAATGCTGGAAAATTTATACGGCCCCGTAGATGCCGTGGACGGAGACTTCGCCGGTGAAGACCTTCACCTCGCCGCTGTCGGTACGGACGATGAGCTGGCCGTCGGCGTCCACATCGATGGCTGTGCCGCTGCCTGTGCCGCCGCCCGGCAAATCGAAGGTGACGTGGCGGCCCAGGTTGACGCAGGCCGCCTTGTACTCGTCCCGGAAGGGAGCGAAGCCCTCCCGCGCGAAGGTGTAGAGCGGACGGTCAAAGCCGAAGTCCGTCAGCGCCTCGGCCAGCCACTGGGGGTCGGCGGCAAGATCCACTTTCGCGCCTGCAATTCGAGGGAGGTGCCGTTGGGCAGGTTTGCGGCGTCGAAATAGCTCTGGGGCTGTGCCAGATTGATGCCGATGCCGCAGACGATGCCCCGGCCCTGCATCTGGTAGCCGTAGCTGACGCTCTCGCAGAGGATGCCCACGATCTTTTTGCCGTTCAGCAGCAGGTCATTGGGCCATTTTATCTGGCAGTCCACGCCGTAGCGCTGGGCCAGCTGATCGCGGACGGCAAGGCTTGCCAGCAGCGGCAGGGTGGCAGGCTGGGCCAGCGGCTCCCGGATGACCGCCGTATAATAGAGGGCGCGGCCCTCGGCGTTCACCCAGCTGCGGCCAAGACGGCCCCGGCCTGCGGTCTGATTGGTGGTGTATACCGCGCCCACCGGGCCGAACTCTTCAAAATGCTCTTTTGCGTAAGCGTTGGTGCTGCCGCACTCGGACAGCCAGCGCACCTCGTTGATGCTCATGCTTTGGGTACCTCTTTGTGCTCGTGGCTGACCACCTTGCCGTCGGCAAGGGTCAGGATGCCGTAGGTGTTGGGGCCGGTGTAGCACCGGCCGCAGGAGCCGGGGTTGAACAGGAACACCCCGCCCCGCTCTTCTGCCACCGGGATGTGGGTGTGACCGAAGAGGGCGACGTTTGCGCCCCGGGCTGCGGCTGCGTCAGCCAGCGTGTCGAGGTCGTATTTCACCCCGTACATATGGCCGTGGGTGTAGAAGACGACCACCCCGTCAAAGGCGGCAAGCCCGTCCAGCGGCTCCAGCGCACCGAAATCGCAGTTTCCGGCTACAGCATAGGCCGCAGAGAGGGGTAAAAGGTGAGCGCCTGCTCGAGGTCGCGCAGGCCGTCGCCCAGAAAGATGAGCGCGTCGATGCTGTCCGCCTCGGTGGCCAGAATGTTTTCGAGGGCCAGACGACTGTTGTGGCTGTCGCTCAAAATCAGAAGTTTCGTCACGGGAAAAGGATCCTCCTCAAATTTTATTCCGGGTCGCGCTGCTGGATGGTCAGCAGTGCCTTATATACTTCGCTCTTGGAGTAGGGCGTCCCCTGGGCTGCGGCCTTGGCGGCGGCAGTGGGGCCGAAGCCCTGTCCGGTCAGCTCGAGGGCGCGCTGTGCGGCCTGTTCGAGGGTCATTTCTGCTTCCGGCTCTGTGGAAGCTGGCGCACCGGCCATGACCAGAACATACTCGCCTCTCGGCTCGTTGGCGGCGTAGTGGGCCTGTGCCTCCCCGAGGGTGGTCTTCCAAATCTCTTCGTGGAGCTTGGTCAGTTCACGGCAGAGGGTGATGCTCCGCTCCGGACCGAAGGCGTTCACGAGGTCGTCCAGCGTCGTGCGCAGCTTGTGGGGTGCTTCGTAGAAGATGACGGTCCGCTTTTCACCCAGAAGCTCAGCAAGACGCTCTTTTTCTGCTTCCGGTTCACAGGCAGGAAGCCCTCGAACACCCAGCGGAGGTGTCCTGGCCCGAGACGGCCAGCGCCGTCACGCAGGCAGACGCCGCCGGGACAGGCACAACTTTGATGCCCCGGGCCAGCGCGTCCCGTACGATGACCTCGCCCGGGTCAGAGACGCAGGGCATTCCGGCGTCAGAGCAGAGGGCGCAGTTCTCGCCCGCCTCAATGCGGCGCAGGATACCCTCGCCCTTCTGCAATGCGTGCTCGTAGTAGCTGACCATCGGCTTTTTCAGGCCAGATAGTTCAGCAGCCGCATGGTCACGCGGGTGTCCTCGGCGGCCACGAAGTCCGCCGCGCCGAAGGTGGCGGCCACGCGGGGCGGCATGTCGTCCAGATTGCCGATGGGGGTTGCCACGATATAAAGAATACCGGCCATGATTGACCTCCCTGATGTTGTTATTTTACTTCTCCGTACATCGCCGCCCCGGCGGTGATGAGCACATCTGGTTCGATGCGCAGGCCGGTGCGGCGGTTCTGGGCTTCCACAAGAAAAAGACACGGCGCGGCGTCAGGCTTATTCTTCACAAAGGCCAGACGCTTCGGCTCGAGGCGATGCGCCCGCAGCACAGCCAGCACCTCGGCCAGACGCTCGGGCCGATGGCAGAGGGAAAGCTTTCCGCCGTCCTTCAGCAGGCGGAAACCACAGGCGCAGACATCCTCGAGGGTGCAGTCCGTCTCGTGGCGGGCCGTGGCACGGCCTGCGTCGGTGCTCTGCGGCCCGGCGGTAAAGTAGGGCGGGTTGCAGGCGCAGACATCGAACTGGCCCTCCCCTTCCCGGAAGGTGCGCAGGTCGGTGAGATAAGGGGTGATGTGCTCGATGCCCTGCGCGGTCACAGCCTCCTGTAAGAGCGCACTGGCTTCGGGCTGCAATTCCACGGCAGCGCAGAGGCCGCGATGGCCCCGGTCGTGCCACTCAAGGCTCACGATGCCGCAGCCGGAGCACAGGTCTGCCGCCTTCTGGCTGCGCCGCGGCTCGCAGAAACGGGCCAGCAAAAGCGCGTCCGAGCCGAACCGGTGGACGGCGGAGCAGTATACTTCTGTTTTATTATACAAAATCTCGGTAGAATGTTCCATACGCCCAGCCGAAATCCTCCGACAAAATATTGTGTCCCGAAAGATGAAAAAATTATGCAAGAAAGAAAAGCAGCAGACCCGCCTGGCAGGTCTGCTGCTTTTGATGCGTTATTCGCGCGCTATCTGCTAAAAATTATTCAGCGGTGATAGCACCGGTGGGGCAAGCGCCCTCGCAAGCGCCGCAATCGATGCAAGCGTCTGCGTTCACAACTGCAACGCCGCCCTCAACAGCGACTGCACCAACGGGGCAAGCGCCCTCGCAAGCGCCGCAGCCAACACATGCGTCAGAAACCTTGTGTGCCATAATAGAACTCTCCTTTATCTCCCCGTGCTCAGTATTTATGAAGAAATCTGCCCCTGCACGGCTCTGGCAGACCCCTCGGAAATCGTATCCTTGACTGCATTCTAACAAAGCCGTTTCAAAAAGGCAAGACTAACCGTACCCGCCCAAAGGCAATTTTTCGTTTTTTGGTGGGTTGCACAAAAGCACAGGCTAACTTTTGGAGAAATTTGAAGAGGTTTTTTGGCGAAAATCACGAAGCAAAGTTAGTTTTAACAGACTAACTGCTCGGAGACTCCGCCATTTCCAGCCTCTTATTTTTTATCTTTTCTGCCGCAGCCGGGGCAGGACGAGGTGCCGTCGGCGTTGGCCGAAGCCACCACCGGGGCAGGGTCGCGCACGCCGGAATAATCGTCGTCCGGGTCGGGGCGGCGGGGTGCGCGCTTGCCGCCGGAGATATACTCGCAGACGCTCACCTTATAGTACCGGGGCGCGAAGGCCTCGGTGCCGCAGCGCACCCGCAGATAGCCGGAGATGGGGTTGACCTCGAGCACAGTGCCAAGGCCGTCCGGCGTGCGGACAGTGCTGCCCACCATGGGCATGATGCTGTTCAGGTACTCGTAGGCGCTCTCCTCGTAAGCCAGGCAGCACATCAGGCGGCCGCAGGCACCACTGATCTTGGTCGGGTTGAGGGAAAGACCCTGCTCTTTTGCCATCTTGATGGAGACGGGCTGAAAGTCTTTCAGGAAGCGGCTGCAGCAGAAGGGCTGGCCGCAGATGCCCAGACCGCCTATCATCTTGCTCTCGTCGCGCACGCCGATCTGGCGCAGCTCGATGCGGGTGTGGAAGATGCCGGCCAGGTCCTTGACCAGCTCACGGAAGTCCACACGGCCATCGGCGGTGAAATAGAACATGATCTTGGAGCGGTCGAGGGTGTATTCGGCCTCCACCAGCTTCATTTCCAGCCCGTGGCGGGCGATGCACTCCTGGCAGGTGTGGTAGGCGCGCTTTTCATCCTCACGGTTCTGGCGCATCCGGCGCACATCCACGCTGTCGGCCATCCGGGTGATGGGCTTGAGGGCCTTGGGGACAGCGGAGTCGGCGATCTCCTTCACGCCCTGCACCACTTCGCCGCACTCCACGCCCCGGGCCGTCTCGACGATAACATAGTCGCCGGTCTTGATGGGGGTGTCTGCGGGGTCAAAATAATAGGTCTTGCCGTTGTCCTTGAAACGGACGGATATAACTTTCTTCATAGCATTCCTCTTTGGGGTCGTATCGAACGTATATAAGCCGGAAAATGGGCCTTGAGCAGTCTGGATAGGCGCTGTGCCTGAAATTGCGATAAAATTCCATTCTGCATTCTAGTATAGCATAATCCGGCCCGTATTTCCACGAAATATGGCAAGAAAGTAGCCGGGATATTCCCATTGACTTCCTAAACTAAGGTGATTTAAGGAAAGTTTTGTTAAAGATTGACTTCAGGACTATTGCAAGGGGGATTCCCTTGTATATAATAGGAATGATAAGAAGCGTTCAGAGGGTACTGCTGTGGTTGCGGCGTACCTCTTGCCGCGCGGCGGCATAAAAAAGAAATGGATAGGAAATCATGGAAAAATTCAGTGTCAAAAAGCCGTTCACCATCCTTGTTGCGGTCATCATGGTCCTGCTGCTGGGCTTCGTGTCCATCACGAACCTGCAGACGAACCTTCTGCCCGACATCAGCACGCCATACCTCATGGTGGTCACCGTCTACCCCGGTGCCAGCCCGGAGCGTGTGGAGTCAGAAGTCTCCGATGTGATGGAGAACGCGCTGGGTACAGTGTCCGGCGTCGAGAGCATCACGGCGACCTCGGCAGAAAACTACAGCCTTCTGCTCATGAAATTCGCCGAAGGCACCGACATGAACAGCGCGATGGTCAAGACCTCCAACAAGGTGGATCAGACCGCGACCAGTCTGCCCAGCACCTGTCTGACCCCCTCCATCATCGAGTACAGCCTGAACATGAACGCCTTTATGACGGTGGCTGTCAGCCGGGAGGGCAGCGATGTCTACGATCTGTCGGACTTCGTGGATAACACCCTCGTGCCTTATGTGGGCCGCACCAGCGGCGTTTCCAGCGTGTCGGCCAACGGCCTCATCGAAAAGATGGTGCAGGTGCAGCTGAATCAGGATAAGATAGACGAAGTGAACGCCCGCCTGCTGGAACTCATCGACACCCAGCTGGCCGACGCCCGCGCTCAGCTCGACGCCGCGGAGGCGCAAATCGCCGAGGGCCGCGCCGAGTATGAAAAACAGCTGAAAAACTTCGGCAACACCGTCTCCGATACGGTCATGGCAGAGATGGGTACGGAGGTGGCCGACGCCGTCACCGTCGTGCGCGACCAGGCGCAGGCTTTGCTGAACAGCGTCAACCAGCTCATCGGCGTGGTCAATGAACCGGAGATCCAGCAGGCTCTCATCGACGTCCGCGACGGCCTGCAGCGTGTCGTGGACCAGTTCAACCAGACCGGTATGCGGGACATCGACTCCCTCATCGAGATCGTCGGCGAGCTGCGCGACATCACCGATAGGCTCACCGCCGCTCTGCAGGAGCTGCAGGGCCGTCTGGGTACCAGCGACGGCACCGTCTCCGACCTTGCCGACGAGCTGGAAGTCTCCAACAGCCTGAGCACCATTTATAAGACTCTGGACGAGGTCATCAAAGCCATGGACAATGTCCCCGGCCTGATGAACCAGTTCTCCGTCGCTCTGGGCAGCTATTCCAGCCAGCAGCTCAGCGCCTATATGCGCTTTACTGAGGCCCGCGAGATGCTCAAGGACTATGAGAACCAGCTGGAAGACGCCAAGCAGCTCTACGAGGAGAGCAAGGAAAAGGCCCTTGCCAGCGCCGATGTGGCCAAGCAGCTGGACATCAAGACCCTCGCCCAGCTCATCTACGCTCAGAACTTCTCGATGCCTGCCGGCTACGTCGCCGATAAGAGCGGCGAGTCCTGGCTGCTGAAGGTCGGCGAAGAGTACGACAGCGTTTCGGACATCGAGGGCGCACTTCTGCTCCACGTCGATGGCTTCGGCGATGTCCGCCTCTCCGATGTGGCCGACGTGGCCGTCATCGACAACGCCGAGGCCAGCTACACCCGCCTGAACGGGGAGCGGGCCGTGGTGCTGAAAATTTTCCGCAACGCCAATTCCAGCGCCAGCAGCGTCTCGGACGGCTGCCTGAATGCCTTCAAGGAGCTGCAGGCTCAGTATTCTGACCTTCACGTCGTCGTCCTGTCCAATCAGGCAACTACATCACCATCATCGTCAACAGCATCATCAGCAGTATGCTGGTGGGCGCTGCGCTGGCCATCATCGTGCTGGCCATCTTCCTGAAGGACATCAAGCCCACCCTCGTGGTCGGCGTCAGCATCCCGCTGTCCGTCCTGTTCGCCGTCGTTCTGATGTACTTCACCGGCCTCGACATGAACATCATGACGCTGGCGGGCCTGTCGCTGGGTGTCGGTATGCTGGTGGATAACTCGGTCGTCGTCATCGAGAACATCTACCGTCTGCGGGGCCGGGGCGTACCGGCGGCCCGCGCCGCCGTGCAGGGCGCTCGTCAGGTGGGAATGTCGGTCGTGGCCTCCACCCTTACTTCGGTCTGCGTCTTCCTGCCGGTGGTGTTCGCCTCCGGCACGGTGCGCAGCCTGCTGCAGCCCATGTCCATGTGCATCGGCTACTGCCTGATGGCCTCTCTCATCGTAGCCATCACCGTCGTGCCTGCCGCTGCTTCCACTGTCCTGAAAAAGGCTGAGCCGAAGCGTCTGGTCTGGTTCGAAAAGATTCAGGATAAGTATGCCCACAGCCTCGAGTGGTGCCTGCAGCACCGCGCTCTGCCGCTGCTGGCCGCTGTCGTGCTGCTGGCCTTCTGCGGCTGGAAGGTCTTCTCCATGGGCGTCGTCCTTCTGCCCGAAATTTCCAGCAATGAGGCCACCATCGCCCTCTCCACCGACGACGGCCTGACCAAAGAGGAATCCTACGGTGTGGCCGGACAGGTCGTCGAGGCCGTCATGGCCGTGGACGGCGTGGAAGAGGTGGGCGTCACCACCGATACTACTGTGGCCGGCATCGACATCGGCCAGCTGGGCCTGCCCAGCGCTATTACCGACCTGCTGAGCGCCGCCAACAGCTACGGCAGCTACCAGTTCAATGTCATGCTGGACGAGTCACTGTCCTCTACCCGGATCGCCGCCGTGGAGCAGGCCCTGAATGATGCCGTTTCCGCGTCGAGAACTGCACCGGCACCGTCGAGATCAGCGGTATGCAGGACCTGACCAGCCAGCTGAGCAGCGGCCTCTCTGTCAAGATCTACGGCCCCGACGCCGATACCATTACCGCACTGGGCGATAAGGTCGTCCAGATGGTCAACGACACCGAGCTTCGCCAATGCCGCCACCGGCCTCGGTCAGGGCGATGCGACCATCAATCTGGACATCGACCGCGACAAGGTCCGCGCCTATGGCCTGACGGTTGCGCAGGTCTACCAGCAGATCGCCGCCAAGCTCACCACCACCACGACGGCGGAGACGCCCGTCACGGTAGACGGCTCCACCATGAAAGTCCAGATCAGCGATAATCTTGACCCTATGACCAAGGAAAACATGATGGACATGACCTTCACCACCAGTGTCATGGACGCCACCGGCACCACCACCACCGGCACCTGCACGCTGGGCGATATTGCTTCCTGGACGACGGGTACTGCCCCCGACTCCATCACCAGCGAGAACCAGACCCGCTATATCACGGTGACGGCAGACACGCTGGACGGCTATAACACCACGGTCCAGTCCCGCGTGCTGCAGAAGACGCTGGACGCCTTCGCCCTCACCGATGAGATGCCCGAGGGCTGCTCCTTCTCGCTGGGCGGCGAGTCCTCCACCGTCAACCTGATGGTCGACGAGATGGTGCAGTGGATGGCTCTGGCCCTGCCCTTCGTCTATCTGGTCATGGTGGCTCAGTTCCAGAGCCTGCTGTCCCCCTTCATCGTCCTGTTCACGGTGCCGCTGGCCTTCACTGGCGGCCTGCTGGGTATGCTGGTCACCGGCCAGCAGCTGACCATGATCTCCCTGATGGGCTTCATCGTCCTGATGGTACCGTCGTCAACAACGGCATCGTCTTCGTGGACTACGCCAACCAGCTGCGTCTGGGCGGTCTGGAGCGCCGTGCGGCCCTTGTCGCCACCGGCAAGACCCGTATGCGTCCTATCCTCATGACCACCCTGACCACCGTTCTGGCCATGCTGCAGATGGTGTTCAGCAACGATATGGCGAGCCAGCTCATGAGCGGCATGGCCATCGTCATCATCTGCGGCCTGAGCTATGCCACCCTGATGACCCTGTACATCGTCCCCATCCTCTACGACATCCTCTTCAAGAAGCCGCCGCTGGTGGTCGATGTAGGTGACGACGGAATGGACGACATCCCCGATGATGCCGCCGAGTATATCGCGCAGTCGAACGCCGCCGAGGCTCAGCCGGAAGCATAATTTTATACAGATTCAAAAGGGAGCTGTTGCATTTTGCAGCAGCTCCCTTTTCTGTTTCGCAATATGTCCAAAAAATCTCTCGAAATTTTGGAAGATAAATCTAAAAGCATTCTCACACAAGTCTGGAAAACTGTGCTATAATCATAATTATGGACGAGGTCGGGGCTGCGCTGCCCTGACCGAAAATAATGAAGAAGGAGGCGAGCCTTATGGCACAGTTCCGCTCCAAGCCCTTTGGTGTGACCAAAAACGGCGATAAGGTGGATGAATACATCATCTCCAATCCCGGTGGACTTGAGATCAGCGTGCTGAACTATGGCTGTGTGATCAAAAATCTCTTCGTCCCTACAAAAACGGGTCTGGTGGATGTGGTCGTCGGACACGACACCCTCGCCGACTATGAGGCGGATTTCAACTCATCCGGCAGCACCTGCTGCGGTGCGTTCGTAGGCCGGTACGCCAACCGCATTGAAAATGCGGAATTTTCTCTCAGCGGCAAGACCTACAAGCTGGAAGCCAACAATGGCAAAAATCACCTGCACGGCACCTTCCCCCGCAAAATTTACGATGTGAAGATGTTCGGCGACACCCTTTTGATGGAGACCGAAAGCCCGGCGGGCGAAGACGGTTTCCCCGGAAATCTGAAGGTCAGTGTGCGGTATATCCTCACGCCGGACAACACCCTGCGGATGGACTACCGTGTGTCCACTGACGAGGACACCATCATCAACCTGACCAACCACACCTACTTCAACCTCGACGGCGGCGGCAATGTGCTGGGCCAGAAGCTCCGTATTTACGCTTCCAACTACCTCGAGGGCAACAACGAGACCTGCCCCACGGGTAAGATCCTGCCCGTGGACGGTACGCCGATGGACTTCCGCACCGGAAAGCCTCTGGGACGCGACCTCGACACCGGCTTCTACCAGACCACCATGGCGGGCGGCGGCTTCGACCACTGCTATGTCCTCGACCGGCCCCGGGGTGCCAGCCAGAGCCTCTGCGCCTGGGCGTCCAGCGACAAGACCGGCATCAGCATGAAGATGTACACCACCCAGCCGGGCATCCAGCTCTACACCGGCAACTTCCTGCAGAACTGCCCCTCCCCCGGCAAGGCGGCGTCCCGCTGGAAAAGTACGGCGGCTTTGCCCTTGAGACCCAGCACTTCCCCTGCAGCCCCTCTCACCCGGAGTTCCCGACGACGGTGCTGCGGCAGGCAAAGTCTTCCGCGCCAACACTACGCTCCGCTTCTTCACCGGCCGTCAGTGCGGCCGTTTGTAAGCAAATATCAGCCGCAGCAAAGGGCAGCTCTCTTGCGGGAGCTGCCCTTTGCTGTTTTTTGCGTGTCCTCTCCATGCTTTGCGGACTAAAAATCTTTGCAGTTCATCAGACTGGCTGAAAAGATGCAACAAAAATACATTTTAATAAAAAAGCCGGTACTTGATTCTCTGTGCAAAAAGCGGTATCCTTTAGGCAGGCAGAGCACAAGGGCTCTGTGCGAAGCAACATTTGGAACAAGAGAGGTACTGGACATGGCTATTTTGGTTTCCGGCGGCGCAGGCTACATCGGCAGCCACACCTGCATCGAGCTTCTGAATGCCGGCTACGACGTCGTCGTGGCGGACAATTACTATAATGCATCCCCTGTGGTCCTCGACCGCGTCAAGCAGATCACCGGCAAGGACTTCCGCTTCTATCAGGCCGATATGACCAAACACGAGGATGTGGAGAAGATCTTCGCCGAGTGTCCCGACATCACGGCGGTCATCCAGTTCGCAGCCTATAAGGCCGTTGGCGAGAGCGTGTCCAAGCCCATCGAATACTACTACAATAACCTCAACTGCACGCTGGTCATCCTGGATGTGATGCGCAAGCACAACTGCCACAACTTCGTGTTCAGCTCTTCCGCCACCGTCTACGCGACCCCGCCAGTGTGCCGATCACCGAGGACTTCCCCGTGGGTGCCACCACCAACCCCTACGGCACCACCAAGGCCATGACCGAGCGCATCCTCACCGATGTCTGCAAGGCTGACCCCACCCTGAACGTGGCTCTGCTGCGCTACTTCAACCCCATCGGCGCCCACAAGTCCGGCCTCATCGGTGAAGATCCCAACGGCATCCCCAACAACCTCATGCCCTACATCGCCAAGGTGGCTGTGGGCAAGCTGGAAAAGGTCCATGTCTTCGGCAATGACTACCCCACTCCCGACGGTACCGGCGTCCGCGACTACATCCATGTCGTGGACCTGGCCCGCGGCCATGTCTGCGCCATTAAGAAGCTGGAAACGAACTGCGGCCTCTTCATCTGCAACCTCGGCACCGGCAAGGGTTACAGCGTGCTGGATGTTATCCACGCCTTCGAGAAGGCCTGCGGCAAGCCCATCCCCTACGTCATCGAGGCCCGCCGCCCCGGCGACATCGCCGAGTGCTATGCTGACCCCACCAAGGCCAGGAATGAGCTTGGCTGGGTGGCTGAGTACGGCATCGAGGAGATGTGCGCTGACAGCTGGAACTGGCAGAAGAAGAACCCTGACGGCTACCACACCGCGAACTGAATAAAAAACGATAAGAGCCTGTACGGCGGGTACTTCCCGGGTACGGGCTCTTATTTTTTGCACTTTTTCTGATATTCGAGGAAGGCGACATGATTTTTTTCAGAGAACAGTTCAGAACAGCCCCGTTTTTCTTGACAACGCTGGAAAGTTAGCCTATATTACTATTGTTAACGCGAACTAACAAACACGCTCGAGAGGAGCATTCCATATGACGTTGAAAGATTTGAACATCGGCGAGACCGCCGTGGTCGGGACCGTGGGCGGCGAAGGTGCTCTGCGGCAGCATTTTCTGGATATGGGGCTGATCCCCGGTGAGGAGGTCACGCTGGTCAAATTTGCCCCGATGGGCGACCCGATGGAGCTGAGCATCCACGGCTACGAGCTGACCCTCCGGCTGGACGATGCCGCCCGCATCGGGGTCACTCTGGCCAAAGCCCCGGCGGCGAAAAAGGCTGCGGCAGAAAGTGACAAGCCGGTGGAGCACCCGGGCCTCGGCGAAGGCGGACGCTACCACACCAAAAAGGGCGAGAACCCTCTGCCCGACGGCACGACCCTTACCTTTGCGCTGGCGGGCAACCAGAACTGCGGCAAGACGACCCTCTTCAACCAGCTCACCGGCTCCAACCAGCACGTCGGCAATTTCCCGGGTGTGACGGTGGACCGCAAGAGCGGTGCGATCCGGAATAACCCGAATACGGAGGTCACAGACCTGCCCGGCATCTACTCCATGTCGCCCTATACCAGCGAGGAGATCGTGACCCGGCAGTTCATCATCGGCGAGAAGCCCACGGGCATCATCAATATCGTGGACGCCACCAACATCGAGAGGAATCTGTACCTCACCATGCAGCTCATGGAGCTGGATACGCCGATGGTGCTGGCGCTGAACATGATGGACGAGATGCGCGGCAACGGCGGCACTGTCCGCATCAATAAGATGGAGGCCATGCTGGGCATCCCGGTCGTGCCGATCTCTGCGGCAAAGAACGAGGGCGTGGACGAGCTGGTGGATCATGCGCTCCATGTCGCAAAGTATCAGGAGCGGCCGGGCCGGATGGATTTCTGCAGCGAGGAGGATCACGGCGGCGCAGTCCACCGCTGCATCCACGGCATCATCCACCTGATCGAGGATCATGCCGAGGCCGCAGGCATCCCGGTGCGCTTTGCGGCCACAAAGCTCGTGGAGGGCGACCAGCGCATTGAGGCGGCCCTGAAGCTCGACCAGAACGAAAAAGAGATGATCGAGCACATCATCGTCCAGATGGAGCAGGAGCGGGGTCTGGACCGCGCCGCCGCCATCGCGGATATGCGGTTCCACTTCATCCACCAGCTGGTGGAGCAGACCGTCGTGAAGCCCCGCCAGAGCAAGGAGCAGCTCCGCTCGGCCCAGATCGACCGGTTCCTCACGGGCCGCTATACCGCCATCCCGGCCTTTGTGGGCATCATGGCGCTGGTGTTCTACCTCACCTTCGGCGTCATCGGTCTGGCGCTCCAGAACCTGCTGGAAGTGGGCATTGATGCCCTGACCGCCGCGGTGGACTCCACCCTCACGGCGTGGAACGTCAACGCAGCCGTCCACTCGCTGGTCATCGACGGCATCTTCACCGGTGTGGGCAGTGTGTTGAGCTTCCTGCCCATCATCGTGACCCTGTTCTTCTTCCTCTCTCTGCTGGAGGATACCGGATACATGGCCCGCGTGGCATTCGTGATGGATAAGCTTCTCCGCCGCATCGGCCTCTCGGGGCGCAGCATCGTGCCAATGCTCATCGGCTTCGGCTGCACCGTCCCCGGCGTTATGGCCAGCCGCACCCTGCCCTCGGAGCGCGACCGCAAAATGACCATCCTGCTCACCCCCTTTATGAGCTGCTCGGCCAAGCTGCCCATCTACAGCCTGTTTGCGGCGGCCTTCTTCCCGGAGCACGCGGCTCTGGTGATGGTCAGCCTCTATTTCCTCGGCATTGTGGTGGGCATTCTGATGGCCATCCTGCTGAAGAGCAGTGTCTTTAAGGGCGAGGCCGTCCCCTTTGTGATGGAGCTGCCCAACTACCGCCTGCCCGGCCTCAAGAATGTGGTCCAGCTGCTCTGGGAAAAGGCCCGCGATTTCCTCCAGCGCGCCTTTACGGTCATCTTTGTGGCGACCATCATCATCTGGTTCCTGCAGAGCTTCGACCTGCGGCTCAGCCTTACCGCTGACCCGCAGCAGAGCATCCTTGCATGGCTGGCCAGCGGTATCGCGCCGCTGTTTGCGCCACTGGGCTTTGCCGACTGGCGGGTGTCTACGGCCTGATCACCGGCTTTATGGCCAAGGAGAGCGTCGTTTCGACCCTCACCATCCTCTATGGCTCCTCTGCGGCCTTTGCCGCCGCGCTGTCCCCGGCGGCGGCTGCACCCCTGCTGGTGTTCTGCCTGCTCTATACGCCCTGCATCGCGGCGGTGGCCTCGGTCAAGCGGGAGCTGGGCGGCAAGTGGGCGTTTATCATGGTGGCAAATCAGTGCATCGTAGCATGGCTGGCAGCTTCGGCACGCGGCTCATCATGATGCTGTAAAG
>ENA-OQCN01000886-OQCN01000886.1-human-gut-metagenome-genome-assembly--contig:-NODE-886-length-15747-cov-2.349744_pt1 | contig 15747 bp, 17 predicted proteins | sample MGYA00242497_ERZ504576 | MGnify/ENA primary metagenome ERZ504576 (study PRJEB26092, sample SAMD00036296) | human gut metagenome | host: Homo sapiens | study: EMG produced TPA metagenomics assembly of... | reverse complement strand
TCCGATGTACCATAACTTACATAGGAAACAATATCTTTTTATGAAAAACTTCCGGATGCCACTCCGGTTTTATTCATGGTGTAGCACGCGAGGCGCGCATGGAATTTAGCTCAAAGTTGCCCTGCCCACGTTCCCCCGTCTGATCCCGCGCTCCTGCCCCGGTTTCTTGGCGTCCGCGTAGCGATAAATAAGAAAACTCAAGAATTTTCCCCTTTCAGCGCCTGCGTAATCCCCTTCACCGAAGAAGCATACTCCATCGGCGCCATCCCCGTAGCTTTCTTAAACTGCTTCGAAAAATAAGGCAGCGAACTATAAGACAAAAACCCTGCGATCTCCGTCAGATTTTTCCGTCCGTCCCGGATCATATCCTTTGCCCGCTGAATCTTCAGTCCGTTAAAATATTCCATCGGACCACATCCCTTCTCCTTCTGAAATAGTTTCTGAATCGAAGAACGGCTCAGTGAAAAATGTTCACACAGTTGATCCAGCGAAAGCTGTTCGCAGATATGAAACTCCATAAACTCTGTGATTTCTTGTAAACGCTTCTCCCGTGTTCCCGAAAGCTCTACCGGACTCACGAACGTCCCCGTGATCCGCCGGCGCGGAAAAACATCAGGCGTTGCATTATTTTGAAGTACTGTGACAAGAAAAAGCTCCAGATACAGCAGAATCATCTGCTGGGAACCAATCGGTGCATCCGCCCGAAGCTTGACCTGTTCCACGGAAGGAATATTCATCGGTGTGGATAATACTTTCCGGGCGGTGTCGAGAATGTGGGAAATCAACGTCCGTTCCTCCATATTTAATGTCATCTTTTTTCCACGGAATTCACCCATTGCCGGAGAATGACTGACAAAAGAGACAGCAACAAGATTTGGTGAAGAATTTCCGACTGAGCGGATCGCATGAAACTCATTTGGTTCATGGAAAATAATATCTCCGGCGTGAAGTGTAAACTGATGTTCTCCGCCCTGAACGATCACACTGCCTTTATCAACATACATAAATTCCCAGAAATCATGGGATTCCCCACGGAATACAAAATCCCGCATATATTCAAAATAATGAATCGTGATGATCGAATCAATCACAATCTCGCGTTTCAGCTTTGTTTCAATATAAGTCATAAGTGAACACATCCCTCCGAATACCCCTATTTTACCAGAGAACAGGGTAATCCACAACAAAAGGATCGGCCTGATTTCGTGCAAAATAAGCGCTTTATTATGGTAAAACGCTAAAAAGCATACGCAATCAGACAATAAGAGTACACAATAAGACAACTCAAAAACGAAAAAACTGGTTATAATGAATAAAACAAAAACAACTGTCTGAGGGACAAGGACGAACAGTTGACAAAGGAAAAAAATAAAGAGGCAAACACCTATGATGATAATTGAAAGAGGAAATACGAAAGTCTGTTTCTGTCAGGAGACTCTGGCGGTGACGGTAGAAAAGGATCAGACCCGCTGGGAATGGGCGGATGGCTTTCAGCCGAAACTGATCTGTAAAGAAGGAAGCTTTTCTTTTCTGGATGCAGTAACCATCACCCATGAAACCTATACTATGGGTGTCGGCATCGGAATCCGAAGCTGTTTTGAGGGATTTGAAAAAGACGGCGTGACTTATCCGTATGCTTTTGAGACACTGATCTGGATGGAAGATACCACAGAACAGGTATATTTCGAATGGGTTCCGTTAAAAGAAGAAGGGCTTCAGGTTGAAAAAGTACTCTGGCCGGGTCAGATGGCTTTTGAAGAAAAGAAAGACAGCTGGTATACGCTGCTGACACATCAGCAGGGTATTCTGATTCCGAATGACTGGGAGATACCGTTGTCTGCGATTCCGTTTGCAGGATTCTTTGAAACAGCAGGCGGATATATGCCATGGTTCGGTCAGGTAAAAGACAGACAGGGGTATATCGCAATCTGCACCACACCGTGGAATGCAGGATACTATGCCGAGCATCCGGCAGGCGGTCCATACACCCACGTTGGCGTATACTTTGAACCGAGTCTCGGAAAGATGGATTATCGCAGAGTGATGCGATATACTTTCCTGGATGACTGTGATTACAATGATCTGTGTAAAGAATATCGGTCTTATGTAAACGAACAGGGAAGATTAAGAACGCTGGAAGAAAAAGCGGCAAGAAATCCTTCCGTCAACGATCTGATCGGATGTGCTTTCGTTCACAAGGGAATCAAAACCCAGGTGCAACACAACTCCGATTTCTTTGACCCGGAGAATCCGGAAAAGAACAATCATCTGACAACTTTGCACAACGTACAAAAGAAATCAGAGAACTTCATAAGCAGGGAGTGGAAAAGCTGTATCTTCATCTGGATGGCTGGGCACAGCCGGGATATGACAACCAACATCCTGATTACCTGCCGGCGTGTAAAGAGGCCGGTGGCTGGAAAGATATGAAAGAACTGGCAGATACCATGCACGAATGTGGTTATATGTTTGGTATCCATGATCAGTACAGAGATTTTTATAAAGCTGCTCCAAGTTTTGATGAAAATTATGCCTGCAGATTACCGGATGGAAGTATTCCGGAGCACCAGAGATGGGCGGGAGGTCCACAGTCATATCTGTGTGCAACACAGGCACCGTATTATGTGAAGCGCAATTTTACCGAGATCAAAAAACACGGAATCCGGCTGGATGGTGCTTATCTGGATGTATTCACCTGTAACGAAGGAGATGAATGTGACAATCCGGAACATCGCATGACACGGAGAGAATGTTATGAATTCAGAGGAAGATGCTTTGAGTATCTGCTCTCCCAGGGTATCCTGCCAAGTTCGGAAGAAGTAAGCGACTGGGCAGTCCCGAGTCTGGTTTTCTGTCATTACGCACCGTATGATTTTATGATGAAAAAACCGGGAACACCGAAAGAAGGAGTTCCGGTACCGTTATATAATCTGGTATATCATGACTGTGTGATTCAGCCATGGATGATGGATAAAGTAAGTGAAGCGGAAGATTACATGCTGTACGCTCTGTTAAATGGCGGCGCACCCTATCTGATCCGTGACGCGGCTTATCCGAATATCGACGGAGCTTTTGACGATAACGTAACACTGAGTCGAAAAGAAGAAATCGAACGTAGCAAGGCAGTGACAGAATTACATAAACAGGTGGCAAAATGCGAGATGCTGCATCATGAGATGGTAAATGGAGATTATATGGTACAGGAGACAACGTTCTCCGACGGAACCGGTGTACGGGTGGATTTCAGAAAACAAACGTACCAGATCTTCCATAAATAAAACGATTCAATACGAAAAGACAACGAGAGGGAGCCAAAGCGGGCATGTGTACAGGAAGGCTGTGCATACCCGCTTTTCCCGTATCAGGCTGAGAAAATTATGGCATTTTCAAAAAAAGATGTTATAATGATGCAGAATAAATAGTTAAAACAAATACGTATGTAAGTGGGTAACCCTTTGGGCTAGTACAACGTAAGCACGGAACAGTTACTCATTTTCATAATAGAGTAACCCGACAATGAATATTCCAACAAAGGGAAAAGGAGAGAAAAGTCATGAAAAATATGAAAAAAATTGCAGCACTGGGTATGTCTGCTGTCATGGTAGCAGGTATGATGGCCGGATGCGGAAGCAACAGTGATTCTTCCAGCAGCGACAGCAAGGGAAGTTCCAAATCCGGTGACAAAGTAGAACTGACACTGGGTATCTGGGATGAAAATCAGAGAGATGCCATGCAGAAAATGATCGATGCATATGAAGCAGAAAATGATAACGTATCCATCAGCATCCAGCTGACACCATACAAAGGTGGAGAATACTGGACAAAACTGGAAGCATCTGCAGGCGGCGGAACAGCTCCTGACGTATTCTGGCTGAATGTTCTGCATCTGGATTCTTACGTGGAAGGTGGTATCCTGGATGATCTGTCTGATGCAATCGCATCTTCCGACATCAAAGATAACTTCGCTGAGACTCTGGTAAACAACTATGTTCGTGACGGTAAAAACTACGCAGTACCGAAAGACTTCGATACCAACGCTCTGTGGTACAACAAAGACCTGTTCGATCAGGCTGGTGTGGAATATCCGACCGATGATATGACATACGATGATCTGGTTGCTCTGGCAACTGAACTGAAAGACAAACTGCCGGATGGTGTATATCCGTTCGCCTGCCCGGTTGACTTCCAGACATGGTATTATCAGACTGTATACGCAAACGGCGGCTGGATCCTGAACGATGACGCTACCGAAACAGGATATGGTGATGCAAAAACACAGGAAGGTATCCAGTGCTGGATCGACATGATCGATGCAGGTCTGTCACCAAGTGCCTCTACTCTGTCTGAGACAGGTTCCGATGCCATGTTCGAAGGCGAGCAGATCGCTATGACACTGGCTGGTTCTTACATGGTTCCGGAATACGCTTCCAACGATACCATCAAAGACAAAATCGACTGCGTAGAAGTTCCTACCTTCAATGGTGTAGAAGACAACTGTATCAACGGTCTGGGATTCGCAGTATATGAAGGATCCAAACAGAAAGAAGAAGCTGAGAAATTTGCAATCTGGATGGGAAGCTCTGAAGCTCAGAAGATCCAGGGCGAAACTGGTGTAGTAATCTCCGCAAGAGAAGATGCACAGCAGTATTTGCAAAAGCAAATGAGCAGTACAATCTGGCAGCATATACAAACCACTCCGCTGAAGCTTATCCACTGCCGGTATGCGGCAAAGCAGCAGAACTGTATGATATGGAATCTACCTGGTTAACAAAAGCTTACACAGGTGAAATGACACTGGCAGACGCTTGCTCCGGCCTGAAAGAAGAAGCAGACGCTCTGTTAGCAAAGTAATAAAGTAGGTGATAGAATGGCTGAAGTGAAAGCAAAGGTGAAGGCGCCGAAGAAAAAAGCGTCGAAAAGAGAGAAAAAAGACTGGATTGCCGCATATATCCTGATCGCACCCGTTACCCTGGGTCTGCTGGTATTTTATATCTGGCCATTTATCCAGAATGTCTGGTTCAGTTTTAATGATGTAAACAAATTTAATATGTCTACCTTTGTAGGTCTTGCGAACTACAAAGAAATGATCGGTGACAAAGAAGTATGGAGAACCTTCGGCAATACCCTGAAATACGTTATCGTAACCGTACCGGTAGGGCTGGCGTTATCCACTTTCCTTGCGGCTTTACTGAATGCAAAGATCAAAGGAAAATCCATTTACCGTACCCTGTATTTCCTTCCTTCGGTTACCATGTCTGCAGCTGTGGCCATGGTCTGGAAATGGATCTACAATGAACAGATGGGTATCCTGAACAGCGCTATCAAAGCCATGGGAGGAACCGGTCATAACTGGCTGACTGATTCCAAGACAGCATTGTTTATGATTATGATCGTAGGTCTCTGGATGACGGTTGGTTATAACATGATTATCTTACTGGCAGGTATGCAGGGAATCAACAGTGTGTATTACGAAGCAGCCGCTATCGACGGTGCAAGCGAAATTACTCAGTTTTTTAAAATCACGGTACCGATGCTGACACCGACAGTCTTCTTCGTTATGATTACATCCATCATCAGTGGTTTCCAGGTTTTTGATACTGTTTACATGATGATCGGCAAAGCAAGTCCGGCATTCGAGGCAACACAGACCGTTGTGGCACTGTTTTACCGGACAGCGTTCGACTATGGTTATAAAGGATATGCAGCAGCTATTTCTATTCTGATCTTCGCAGCGATTATGGTCGTGACCGTGATCCAGATGATCGGACAGAAGAAATGGGTGAACTACGACTAAGGAGGAGTGAGAACATGAAAGGTAAATTTAAGCTAAATCACCTGATCGTCCATCTGATCCTCCTGGTCGGAGTGATCGTGGTTGTATTTCCATTTGCATGGATGATCCTGACATCATTTAAAACATCCGGTGAGGCGATGAAGATTCCGCCGACAATTTTCCCGGAAAAATTCGTTACAACGGCATATCATACCATTGTAACTTCTGCAATTCCGTTTGCAACTGTTTATATGAATACGATCATTACCACCGTGGTTACCACACTGGTACAGATTGTATTCTGCTCCATGGCAGGTTATGCGTTCGGGCGTATCGAATTTCCGTTCAAGAATGCAATCTTCATTCTGGTGTTATCTGTACTGATGGTACCTGGACAGATCTTCCTTCTGCCACAGTATCAGATTGTTCAGAAACTGGGACTGCTGGATACGATCCCGGCACTGTTTCTGCCAAACCTGTTCAGCGCGTTCGGTACTTTCCTGCTGAGACAGTTCTTCATGTCTCTGCCGAAAGAACTGGAAGAAGCAGCCATTGTGGACGGATGCGGACGTTTCCGTATCTTCGCACAGATCATGCTGCCGCTGATCAAACCGGGTATCGTGGCAATGTCCATCTTTACCATCAAGTTTGCATGGAATGACTTCATGTGGCCTCTGATCGTCAACACTTCTATGAATAAGATGACACTGGGACCTGCACTGTCTACCTTACAGGGACAGTACACCACAGAGTATCCGATGCAGATGGCAGGTGCGGTTCTCGCCGTACTGCCGCTGGTAGTGATGTTCTTCATCTTCCAGAAACAGTTCATCGAAGGTGTTGCTCAGTCCGGTATCAAGGGCTGATGCTCAACCTATTGACAATGTAGGAAATCACATGCTACTATAATCCACAGAATTGTGGGTTTCAAATGAGATAAAAAAGATTTCGGGACTTTCAGTTCCCGGAATCTTTTTCTTTATATAAAGAAAGTCATGAAGAGGACAGGGAGAAAAAAGAATGGAAATGACAATACAGGAAGTAAAACAACTGGACAAAGACAGCTATCAGATCATCGATATCCGTGATGATAATGAGATCGCTCACGGTGCGATTCCGGGAGCGGTTGCGCTGAAAGTGGAAGAGATTGCGGAGAACCCGCTGGTGGATAAAAGCAAAAAACTGGTGATCTGCTGCAGCAGAGGAAAATACAGTCAGGAAGTGGTACCGGAACTGATCGAAAAAGGTCTGGATGCCGTCAGCTTAAAAGGCGGTTATATCGCCTGGTTGATGGATCTGATGCGGGAAGATCAGGAAAAAGACATCAGTGCCGATGTGGAAAAAAGCATCCGTAAAAAGTTCCGCAAATCCATCTGGTGCAAATTTACAAAAGCCATCAATCAGTATGAACTGGTTAAAGAAGGGGACCGTATCGCAGTCTGTATCTCCGGTGGAAAAGATCGATGCTGATGGCAAAACTGTTTCAGGAGCTGAAACTGCACAACAAGTTTTCTTTTGATGTGAAATTCCTGGTGATGGATCCGGGATACAGCCCGGAAAACCGCAAGGTGATCGAAGAGAACGCAAGAAAACTGAATGTTCCGATTACAATTTACGAATCGGATATTTTTGAGGCAGTCTTCCATGTAGATCAGTCCCCGTGCTATCTGTGTGCGAAGAATGCGAAGAGGGCACCTCTATCATTACGCACAGGAACTGGGCTGTAACAAGATTGCTCTCGGCCATCACTATGACGATGTCATCGAGACCATCCTGATGGGTATGCGTGTACGGCGCACAGGTACAGACCATGATGCCGAAGCTGCACAGCACCAATTTCGGCGGGATGGAACTGATCCGTCCGATGTATCTGATCCGCGAGGACAGCATTAAGGCTTGGAGAGATTATAACGACCTGCATTTTATCCAGTGTGCATGTAAATTTACCGATACCTGTACCACCTGTAATAATGAAGAGACAAAATCCAAACGTATGGAGATCAAACAGCTGATCCAGACGCTGAAAAAGACGAATCCATTTATCGAGAGTAATATTTTCAAGAGCGTGGAGAATGTCAATCTGGATACGGTCGTTGGCTATAAACAGTATGGAGAACGTCATTATTTCCTGGAAAATTATGACAAGATGGGCGAGTTGAAGAAAGAGGAATTGGCGAAGAAAGAAGCAGCACAGGCAGTGCAAGAAAGTTTTTCTGAACAGTACGACAGACAGAATCTGAGGTGAGCATATGGCAGCTACACTGGAAAAAATCTATGAGGTGGCACTTCATCATTATCATATGAAGCTGGTCGCAGGAAGAGAAGGACTTTCCAACCTGGTGGACTGGGTTCATGTGGTGGAAGAAATGGATTATGTGCATTTCTTAAAAGGACGGGAACTGATCGTAACTACCGGTATCAAGGAACCGGACGATGCACAGCTGCTGGAATTTACCCGGCGGGTGTATGCAACGGGAGCCAGTGGTCTGGTGTTTAATGTCGGACGGTATATTCGGAGTGTGCCAAAAGAAGTGCAGGAATTTGGTGAAAACAATGATTTTCCGGTGTTTGTTCTGCCGTGGGAAGTGCATCTGGTTGACTTTAACCGGGAACTGTGCAATCTGATCTACCGGTCAGAACAGGAGCAGGACGATCTGGAGAGTGCTTTTCGAAAAGCAGTATTTTCTCCGGAAAAGAAAGAAGAGTATCTGCCGGTGCTGGCAAGAGAGGGGATTCACGGAGATACCGGTCTTACGATGGTGCAGTGTTATGTGCCGGCTTCCGGAAAGACCGATATTACCAGCTTTTATTACCGCTTTTTAAGGCAGTGCCAGCAGATTCTTACAAAACGGAATCTGACTCATGTAGTCTTTCATCACGACAGGTATCTGACTCTTGTGATGGCGGAATACCGAAAAGAGATTGTGGATCAGGTACTGGATGCGATGAAACAGTGTGCGTTTAACTCAGCAGAGGGAACAGAGATGTATCTGGCCGTCAGTGAGAGAGAAACGCTGATTGGAAATCTCAGGGAAAAGTATCAGACCCTTTCTTATCTGTGTCGCTGGGCTGCAGATAAAAAGCAGACGCTTTGTCGGGAGAGTGAAATTGGTGTGACAAAACTTCTGCTGGCAGTTCCGGATCGGAGAAAACTATGGGAATATGAGACACAGACCTTGGGAGAGCTGGAGCGGATCGACCAGGAGACAGGAAGTGAATACCTGAAGATCCTGAAAATTTATCTCGAAGAAAACGGCAATATTCAGGAAGTGGCAGCAAAATGCTTCCTTCACCGGAATACGGTGGCATATCATCTGAAAAAGATCAGTGAGATTACCGGGAAGAATCTCGGGGAGACGAGAAACCGGACCCAGTGGGAACTGGCTTATCTGATCCGGAATCTGCGGAAACTGCTGGAATAAATAAGGCGGAGTGAACAGATAACAATGTGAACGGTGCACAAAAACTATGTGCACGGTGACGATGGACAGAACAGGAAAGTGTGATAATATAGGATACAAGCAAAGGCGCGATACAGTTGAAAAGCTGTGATCGTGCCTTTTTGTTTTTTAGATTAGAATTCCACAGGAATGAGACATAAAGGAGGGGACAGAAATGTTAAGAGAAGCATTACCTGAGATTGTAACAGGAAGTGTACCGGGACCGAAAGCTGCGGAACTTTTAAAACGGCGTGATGCAGCGATTCCGAAAGCTATGTGCGGAACTACTTATCCGATCTGTATGGGAAGAGGAGAGGGAGCCATGCTGGAAGACGTGGATGGGAACCGTTTCCTTGACTGGATCGGTGGTGTCGGTGTTCTGAATATCGGATACAGTAACCCGGAAGTTGTTGAGGCAGTGAAAGCCCAGGCAGACAAATATTTCCACGGCATCTTCAATGTCTATGTACATGAAGGATATGTAAAACTGGCAGAGATGTTTGATGAGACAATGCCATGCCGCGGTGACAAGATGAAAACATATTTTGCAAACTCCGGAGCCGAGGCAGATGAAAATGCAATCAAGATTGCAAAAGCCTATACCGGAAGAAATAATATCATCTGTTTCTCCGGTGCATTCCACGGAAGAACCAACCTGACTATGGCACTGACTGCAAAGAAAGCCTACGCCCTTGGTATGGGACCTTTCCCGGCAGGCATCTACCGTGCGGAATTTCCATATTTGTACCGTGCACCGAAAGGATACGCCGAAGAGGAAGCTATTGACTATTACATCGAAAAATTCCTGAAACTTTTTGATGAAGCCACACCGGCCAGTGATGTGGCAGCTGTTATCCTTGAGCCGTTACAGGGCGAAGGCGGATTCATCCCGGGGCCGATCGAATTTGTAAAGAGACTGAGAAAGATCTGTGATGATAACGGCATCATGCTGATCGCCGATGAAGTACAGTGTGGTAATTGCAGAACCGGAAAATACTTCGCATCGGAATACTGGAAAGAAGCCGGCGCAGCACCGGATATCATCGCCACTGCAAAATCCATGGGAGCCGGCGTTCCGATCAGTGCGATCACCGCAAGAGCAGAAGTTATGGATGCGGCACCGGCAGGAACCATCGGCGGAACCTACTGTGGCAACCCGTTAGCCTGTGCGGCAGCTATCAAAACCATGGAAATCATGAAAGCAGAAGATTACTGTGGAAAATCGATGCATATCGGCAAAGTGGTCACAGAAGCTTTCGAAAAGATGAAAGAAAAATATTCCGTAATCGGAGATGTCCGTGGACTTGGCGGAATGATCGGTGTGGAATTTGTCAAAGACAAAGAAAGCAAAGAACCGAATCCGGAATTTGTAAAGCAACTGATCCAGTCGGCATTACAGAAAGATCTACTTCTTGAAAATGCCGGTTCCGCAGGAAATGTCATCCGTTTTCTGGCACCGCTGTGCATGACTGATGAGCAGATGGAAGCAGGATTAAAGATTTTTGAAGATGCTATCATAGAAAATCTGTAACCGGAACTTTAGAAATATTCATGAAAATCGCTATAGAATAAAAAACAGAAAATATAAAAAGACGGCAAAGGCGCTGAATAAACAGTTTCCTGCCGTCTTTTTGTTTTGATTTACGCGGGCAGCAAGTCAAAGTCCATGTTTGCATGAGACCTTGGTGACTGCTGCGATAACTTGAGAAACACGCTCCGCAGGGATGCGTTATAAAACATATTTCATAAACAAAAATTAGGGAGGACAACGCTATGAAATTAAAAGACACAGGACTCACATTTAAGGACATCAAAGACAAAGTAGACAAATATATGATCGAGACTTATGAGAGATTCGATTTTCTGGCTGAGACAGCAAAAGATCAGTATATGTATGACGAAAACGGAACTCCTTATCTGGATTTTTATGCAGGAATCGCTGTAAACTCCGCCGGAAACTGTAATGAAAAAGTGGTAGCAGCAGTGAAGAATCAGGTAGAAGATATCATGCATACTTTTAATTACCCTTACACCATTCCGCAGGCTCTGCTGGCAGAAAAAATCTGCACTACCATTGGCATGGACAAGATCTTTTATCAGAACTCCGGTACAGAAGCCAACGAAGCGATGATCAAGATGGCAAGAAAATATGGAGTAGAAAAATACGGACCGAAGAGATACAACATCGTAACCGCATCCATGGGCTTCCACGGAAGAACCTTCGGTGCCATGTCTGCAACCGGACAGCCGGATAACGGATGTCAGATCGGATTCGGACCGATGACGGATGGATTTACCTATGCAGAGTACAATAACCTGCAGGCATTCAAAGATGCATGTACCGAAGATACCATTGCGATCATGGTAGAGCCGGTACAGGGTGAAGGCGGTGTTCATCCGGCAACCATGGAATTTATGTGGGGACTGAGAGAATTCTGTGATGAACATGAGATGCTTCTTCTGATCGATGAAGTACAGACCGGCTGGTGCAGAACAGGTAAAGTGATGTCCTTTATGAATTATGGAATCAAACCGGATATTGTATCTATGGCAAAAGCTCTGGGTGGCGGAATGCCGATCGGTGCGATCTGTGCAACTGCAGAGGTAGCCAAAGCATTCACCCCGGGATCTCATGGTACGACTTTTGGCGGACATCCGGTATGCTGCGCGGCAGCACTGGCAGAGGTCAATGAACTTCTGGATCGGGATCTTGCAGGAAATGCTGCAAAGATAGGTGCATATTTTATGGAACAGTTAAAGACGCTTCCGCATGTAAAAGAAGTCAGAGGACAGGGACTCCTGGTTGGTGTAGAATTTGACGATACCATCTCCGGTGTGGATGTGAAACATGAATGTCTGCACAGACATCTGCTGATCACAGCCATCGGAGCACATATTATCCGTATGATTCCACCACTTATCATCAACAAAGAGGATTGTGATAAAGCAGTGGCAATCATCAGAGAAGCCGTAGAAGCACTAGAGCGTGTCTGAAAATCATTTCCGCAATCTGCAAGCCCCACTTTGCGGTATATTTTACCCTCATTCGGTTGCCGTAGCCCGCTACGCCGCCTCATTCGGATAAAATCTCCCACAAACTGGGACTCGCAGTTCACGAAAAGCCTTTTTCAAACACGCTCTAGAAAAATAATGGAGGATGACCTATGAAACATAAAGTAATCACCATCGGATGTGAATACGGTGCAGGCGGTCCGGAGATCGGAAAACGGATCGCCCAGGCACTGGGAATCGAATTTTACGACCGTGATCTCGTGGATAAAGTTGTGGAACAGATTGGTGTTGACCGTGACCTGGTAAAAAAGGCAGATGCCGGAAGCAATGTTTTATACAGCTTTGAGACACAGTATGGTCCACGGTATGCAAATCTGACAAACCGTGTTATTTATAACCAGTTTGAGGTTATTCAGAAGTTTGCAGAGAAATCGTCCTGCGTCATCATCGGACGATGCAGCAACTATATTCTGAAAGACCGGAAAGATACCCTGAATTTTTTCGTCTATGCACCGGAAGAAGTCCGGATCCAGGCAACGATGGAAAAGAAAAACATTGGCCGGAAAGAAGCGGCAGAACTGGTGAAATACCATGACGAGATGCTTCATTCTCGTTACAAATATATGACCGGTTCTTACCGGGGTGACCGGAAAGGACGTCATATGATGATCGACAGCAGCGTACTTGGCTGGGAGAAAACAGCACAGTATATGTTGCAGATGATCGATCTTCGATTCGAAGACTGAGGAGAGAATGAGAAAAGGAAGTGAGTGTTTATGGATAAGAAAAAATCAGAATTTGATAAAGTATTCAGTGCCTGGGATATTCTGGTCATAGCATTTGGGGCTATGATCGGCTGGGGCTGGGTCGTATCCTCCGGTGACTGGATCCAGAGGGGCGGCGTGCTGGGAGCCATGATCGGCTTTGCTCTCGGCGGCGTGATGATCTTTTTCGTTGGCCTGACTTATGCGGAATTGACCGCTGCCATGCCCCAGTGTGGTGGGGAACATGTCTTCAGCTACAAGGCAATGGGACCGATCGGATCCTTTATCTGTACCTGGGCAATCGTACTCGGCTATGTCAGTGTCGTATGCTTTGAAGCCTGTGCACTGCCGACGATCATTACCTATATTTATCCGGGATTTCTGAAGGGATATCTGTATACGGTGGCGGGATTTGATATTTATGCTTCCTGGCTTGCTGTGGCGATCCTGGTAGCCATCTTCATGACTATAATCAATATTCTGGGAGCCAAGACGGCAGCCGTGTTACAGACAGTGCTGACTGTGATCATCGGAGGTGTAGGTCTTCTTCTGATCGCATCTTCTGTGATTACCGGTGATGTGGCAAATCTGGAGCCACAGCTTTTTGTAGGCGACTCCGCTTCTACAGTGATCAAATCCGTCTTCAGTGTGGCAGTGGTAACACCGTTCTTCTTTATCGGTTTTGATGTTATCCCTCAGGCAGCGGAAGAAATCAATGTCCCATTAAAAAAGATCGGTAAGATTATGATTCTTTCCATTGTCCTGGCCGTTGTCTTCTATGCGCTGATCATCTTCGGCGTTGGATATGTGATGAGTCCGGCCGATATTGAGAGTTCTCTGTCCGGAAGCGGTCTGGTGACAGCAGATGCCATGGCGAAGGCCTTTAATAGCAGTGTTATGTCCAAGGTGCTGATCGTCGGTGGCATGTGCGGTATTATCACCAGTTGGAACTCATTCCTGATCGGTGGAAGCCGTGCCATGTATTCTATGGCAGAGTCTTATATGATTCCGCGTCCTTTCTCAAAATTACATAAAAAACACAAAACTCCGGTAAATGCTCTGCTTCTGATCGGTGGACTTTCTGTAGCAGCACCGTTTTTAGGAAGAAAGATGCTTGTCTGGATCGTGGATGCAGGTAACGTTCGGTTGCTGTCTGGCGTACTGTATGGTAGCAGCTTCTTTCATTATCCTTCGCACGAAAGCACCGGAGATGGCAAGACCATATAAAGTAAAACATTATAAAATAGTAGGTGCCATTGCCGTACTTATGTCCGGCTTCATGGTTGTTATGTACATGATTCCAGGTTCCGGTTCCACACTGGTGGTTCAGGAATGGGCCATGGTAGGCGGCTGGTCTATCCTGGGTGTTGTCTTTTGTATAGGTTGTAAATTAAAATACAAAGAAAAATTCGCTTCTCATATCGATGTAGAGGTAGAAGAGCTGAATACCGAGCCGGATGCAGTGACAACAACACTGGAGAAAGCACTGGAAACTGTCCGTTCCGAAAAAGTGGAAAAAGAAGAGACACCGGCAATCGACTTTTCTTACTTCCTGCCGGTCAATATTGTATTTGGTTCCGGTAAGGTAAAGAAAGCAGGCGAACTGACGAAACCATATGGTAAGAAAGCATTGATCGTCACCGGACGAAGCAGTGCGAAGAAATCCGGTATCTATGATAAAGTCAAAGACAGTCTGGAGGCAGCAGGACTTACCACGGTGCTGTACGATAAAGTCAGCCAGAACCCGCTGACGACAACAGCAGAAGAGGGCGCAGCATTTGCAAAAGAAAACCACTGTGACGTAGTAGTTGCCATCGGTGGAGGAAGCATCATGGACTGCGCGAAAGCGATTGCATTCTTGAGTAAAAATAAGGGCGATATCAGCGATTATATTTATAACCGGTTAAGAAGTGATGAGGCACTGCCTCTGGTTCTGATTCCGACCACCTGTGGTACCGGATCGGAAGGAAACGGATTTGCGGTACTGACCAATCCGGAAAATGGCGATAAGAAATCTCTGCGCTGCAATGCGATCGTGGCAAAAGTGTCCATCATCGATCCGGAGTGCATGATGACAATGCCGAAGAAAGTGCTGGCTTCGGTTGCCTTCGATGCACTGTGTCATAATATTGAGGCATATACATCGAGAATCGCACAGCCTTTTACCGATGCGCTGAGTTTATATGCGATTGATCTGATTGCCCATAATCTGGTGGATGTCTATAACGGTACTGCAGGTAAGGAAGGATGGGAGAAGATCACCCTGGCAAGCACCATGGCGGTATAGTGATCAACACCGCCGGTGTTACCCTGGCACACGGGATGGAACATCCGGCAAGCGGCCTGAAAAACATCGTTCACGGTCAGGGACTTGCCGCACTGACTCCGGTGATCATCGAGCATCCTACAAAGGAAACCGCGAAAAATTCAGTAAGATCGCAAGGATCATGGGTGGAATGACTGCAGAAGACTGTGCAACCAAGATCCGTACCCTGTTGAAAAAACTGAATCTGGATTGTACCTGTCTGATCTTGGAATCAAAGAAGAAGACATCCCGTGGATGGCAGAAAACTGCATGAAAGTATCTGCCGCCGGTGTCATGAATAACCCGGTTGTATTCTCGAAAGAGGAGATTGCGGAGATTAACAGAAAAGCACTGTAAAAGAATAGTTCTCTGAAAAAGATAAAAAGAAAGATACAGAAAGAATCCAAAACAGGAGGCCTTCTGTATCTTTCTTTTTTTAACGTTCTACGTGGA